>Ga0208548_100501_pt1 | contig 15564 bp, 19 predicted proteins | sample ECH_Chost_MetaG_FD_187133 | JGI IMG/M metagenome (GOLD analysis project Ga0208548, IMG submission 187133) | Hot spring microbial mat communities from Yellowstone National Park, Wyoming, USA - ECH_C host_MetaG (SPAdes) (version 2) | ecosystem: Environmental > Aquatic > Thermal springs > Hot... | reverse complement strand
TGTCGACAAACTTATTACCCCATCTTTTGTTATTATTATTGCGGCTGTCTTTTGCACACATAAACAAGGAATTGACAGCCGCGCTATAAATAATTATTCAACACAGCAGCTTTAGAGCAGAGTTTATATAATTTCCTTACCAATTTCCTGTTGGGCCTTATCTATTTGTTCATGCCCTAAAACGTTAAATCAGATGAGGCCCCTAATAAATTTCCTCGGAAGAGTGAAATTTTATACTTGCGGGAGTACTGTTATACAAAAACCTTATAAATGAGCGATCATATTACTTTTTTACATGACCTTCATTTGGTTCAGTTATATACAGCTACTTCTTTCGCTTGGAGCTTCTGTAGTAGTTCCTATATTTATCTTTATAATAGCTTTAGCTCTTAGAGTACCTATAAAAACAGCATTTAGAGGAGCTGTAATGATAGGCGTGGGTTTTGTAGGCATCTACCTTATTATAGGGGCGTTTGGAAACGCTATTTCGCCAATAGCGCATGACCTTGTAACCCACCTCCATTCGCATCTGAATGTGATAGATTTAGGTTGGCCTACCGCTGCCGCTATATCTTATGCAACTCTGGTAGGTGTTTCGATAATTCCCTACGCGCTTCTCTTAAATCTAGTGTTGCTAGCAGCAAAGTGGACAAAAACATTGGACATAGATATCTGGAATTATTGGCATCCAGCTTATGTAGCATCAATGGTTGCAATCATTACTCATGAAATAATTCCTGCATTCATAATAGCCGGAGCGTACTTTATGATTCTGCTAAAATTAGCAGACTGGACGGCAAAATCTATGCAAAAGCAGATAAACGTGCCAAACGTATCATTCCCTCATGGCACTTCTGCTCCTGGTGCTGTATTTGCGGTTCCTGTCAAATGGTTAATTGACAGAATCCCAGGCCTAAATACTCTAAAGGCAGATCCAGAATCTATACAGAGAAGGCTGGGAGTGCTCGGTGAGCCAGCTATATTAGGTCTGATAATAGGGTTCCTGCTATCGATCGCTTCTGGAGCAACAGCTACTCAGATCGCTACCGCGACTATAACAGTTGCAGCTTTACTGGTAATCTTGCCAAAAATGGTCGGCATATTGATGGAGGGACTAGTTCCTATCGCAGAACAGGTAAGAAATAGGTTTGCGAATTCTTCCAGGTTCACTAAGGGAGAGTTCTGGATAGGAATGGACACCGCATTAACTATCGGTGTGCCATCGGTTATAGCCGCATCACTTATCCTGATACCTATAGTATTAGCAGAAGCCCTTATTTTCCCAGGAAACCACGTGCTACCTCTGGCAGACCTTTCTGTAATTCCATTTGTTATAACGATGATGGCTCCGTTTTTCAGAAACAACGTAGTTCATCTAGTAATAGCCGGCACGATATATTTGGGCTTAGGGTTATACATGGCTACATATTTGGCTCCATTTTATACAGCGGCTGCAGTAGCAGCAAAGTTCCCGATACCAAGCGGCATATTTGAAATAACTTCAATTGCTGATGGATTCATATGGCTGCCATTTGTAGTGTTCGTTACGACAAGTTTTGGAGGAACCCTAACGTACATTGCGGGCATCTTATGGTTTGTGATAGTCCTCATACTTGGTTACGTGCTTAAGGACAAACCATGGATTGCCAAGCTAGTTCCAGAGAACCCATGGCCGGAAGAAGAACAGACTTCTCAGACAACAAATCAACCACCGTAAAGCTTATATTTTAATTTTTTTTGTGTTTTTCTATGGTTAAGAAAATCTTAGTAGCATGTGCTACTGGAATAGCTACTTCAACAGTTGTAGAATCTAAACTAAGGGAACTTCTCCGCAAGAACAACATTCAAGCTGAAATTTCGCACTGTAAAATTGCAGAGATCAACTTTTATAAGACTTTGCTAGGAAAAGTTGATTTATTACTTGTTACTTCGCCGTATAACGATAAAGACGTGAAAACTTTGAACGCAACCCCTTACCTTACTGGGCAAGGAATTGAACAACTAGAAAAGGAAATAATAAAGTCGTTAACGAGTTAAGCTTCTCTTTTGATTTTTATTTTGTAGTTCTTTACAATCTTTTCAAGTTGCAAGTAGGTCTTATAGTTCATATCTAGATTAAGTTCTTTATGCTTTGCTTCAGAATTTACGTATAGAATTTTAACGTTGAACCTTCTAACCATTTGTTTAGATATTATCATTTCTATGGTTCCATTTTCTTTTATTGTCTGTGACTCAAGGCTCTTAATCAAATAAATTTTGTTAAAATAATAGGAGAACAGCACGACGATCGATGCGATAACAAACAATAAAGCTGAAACGTACAAAAAATTAAAGATTATAAGAACGAAAGAAACTACGATTAATGCATAAGCCAGATATTCCGTGTAAACTACAAGATTGTCAAGGTTCGTGGTTATGATTTTTAAATCTTGCCCGTTTATAGTTAAATACGTATGTTTTTTTATCTTTAATGTTATTTTATTAACGTTCAAAGACCCTCTAGCTCTTTTTTGAACGATTTTATGGCCTTAGTTATGCTCTTTGTAGAAAATATGCCTGTACCAGAAATTAGTATATCGGCTCCCGCTTCTGCTACTATCCTTGCGTTATAGACTTTAATACCTCCGTCTGTAGCTATTTCAAAGTCATGGTTCATGGCCTTCTTCACACTAGAAAGATACCTGATTTTTTCTAACTGTAATTCATCCATAGGCTGACCCCCATATCCCGCGTTGGTCAACATTACAAGAACGGCGTCTACATATTGTAAGATCTTTTTAACAACACTTAAATCAGTTCCCTTGTTGATCGCAACTCCTGCTTTTGCGCCTGTTCTTTTTATGTTTTCGATTTCTTTAAGTGGGTCATCAGTTGATTCGATGTGAAAGTAAATAGTCCTTACTAACCCTGCAAGTTCAGGATAGTACTTGCTTGGATTTTTAACCATCAGATGCGCTTCAAAAGGAAGTTTAGTTATCCCCCTAAGGTCTTTCACAATTTTTGTGCCAAACGTAAGTGACGGTACAAAGCAACCGTCTGCCAAATCAAAATGCAACAAATCCACTCCAGCTTTTTCTGCTGTTGAAATACTTTTTTTTAATTTTAAGACGTTTACATCGAGTATTGAAGCAGAAATTAGCTTCATAAAGAACTATTCTTCGCATTCTATCTGTGCAATGACAGAGCCGACAGAAACTTCCTGCCCCTTTTGATAATTTATCTTAATGAGCTTGCCTTTGCATGGGGATTTTAAATCAAATTGTGCTTTTTCTCCCATTAAAGTAACTAACTCTTCGTCCTTGTTAACTGTAGAACCCACATTCTTCTTCCACTCAACTATTGTAACTGTTTCTACTGATGGGTCAATTCTTGGCGCGTAAACATCAACTATTTTAGGCATTTTTATTTAGCACCTCCTTTACTTTTGCTATTATTTTGTTTTCATCTATCATATAAGCTTTTTCCAACTGCGGCGAAGACGGAGTAAAAGTGAACGGCGGGTTTAAAGTTGTGACCGGCTTGTTTAGTTTGTCGAACAGCCTTTCATTAAGTTTCTGCGCAATAAATGATGACACGCTAGCGTTTTCATGTTCATCGCTTACTACGATACCGTTAAGCGTTTTGTTCAAAGAGTTTTTCGGCGTCTCTAGATCAATCGGCGACAAGGTCCTCATATCTATAACTTCTGCGTTTATGCCTTCACTTTTCAGCTTTTCTGCTGCGATAAGAGAAACATAAACGGTCCTTGAGTATGATATTATCGTTATATCATTACCTTCTTTGACAACTTCAGCTTTGCCAAACGGTATTATGAAGTCCCTGTTTTCAGGGACATCTTCCTTAAACCTGAAGTATTCCCAGGCTGAACTTATGTAAATAGTAGGATTATTTTCCCTAAGGGCTTGTTTCATCAACCCATACGCGGTTTTCGGAGTGGAAGAAAGGGCTACGTTTAATCCTGGCGTGTTTACCAGTTGTGATAAGAAAAACTGGGAATGCTGAGGTCCGTGCTGTCTACCAAGAGACGTTTGAGTCATTACTACAAGAGGTACCTTTAGCTTTCCCGCGCTCATGAACTTTGCCTGCGCTGCATGGTTAACAAGCTGTTCCATAACTAAGTTTAGAAAATCCATGTACATAATTTCTGCAACCGGTCTTAGGCCGTTCATTGCGGCTCCGATAGCTGTGCCAACTATTGCTATTTCAGATATTGGTGAATCAATTACCCTTTTACTGCCGTACTTTTCATAAAGCCCTTTTGTAATTCCGTGTACGCCGCCGTGCTCGCCTATATCTTCGCCTATCAGAAATATGTTAGGATCCCTTTCCATTTCTTCGTCTAAAGCTCTGTTGATAGCTTGTGCGATGTTCATCATTACCATTTAAGGGTCACCCGCTATCTTTAGAACTTCGTTAAAGTCTAATGGCTTAACTGCAGCAGCCTTTTCACTTATTTCGTTTATGTAATTTTCAATCTCTGTATTTACTTTGTTCAATTCTTCTTCTGAAGCTATTCCCTCGCTCAACAGCCTTTCTTTGAACCTTAATATGGGATCTCTCTGTTTCCAACTTTCAACTTCTTCCTTACTTCTATAGTTTGCTGAATCTGTAACGCTGTGTCCCCCGAACCTGTACGTGTATGCGTGTAAGGCAACGGGGCCGTTCCAATTCCGTACCGCATCTTCGTACATCTTAAACGCTTTTAACACAGCTAGCGGATCGTTGCCGTCTACCTCTACAGTAGGTATACCAAACGATGAAATTATTTTGGAAATTTTACTCTGACCAACCGTGTGGTTTATGTCGGTATACTCAGCATAATGGTTGTCTTCACAAACCAAGAATAAAGGTACCTTTAAGAAAGACCCCATGGCCAATCCTTCAAGAAAAGACCCCGTCGTAACTGCTCCATCCCCAAAAAATACCACGACTAAGTTGTGTTTTCCATAGTACTTTAAACTGTAGGCTGCGCCAACTGCAATAGGGACTTGGCTTCCTACTATTGCAGAAGAATAAAGCGCTCCTTTGCTTGGTTCTATAGAAACGTGCATCGATCCTGCCAAACCTTTTTCTAATCCTTCAGAATTTCCAAACATTTCAGACATAACGCTGTAAGGGTCTATGCCCAATGACAGCGCGTGCCCGTGCCCCCTGTGATTGCTAACTACAAGATCGCCATCTATCAGGCCTTCGCTGATTCCTACGCTAATAGCTTCCATTCCGTTATAGAGGTGAGCTGGCCCCATCAAAACTCCCTTGACTAGGTATAGTTCTTTAATTTTTTCTTCAAATTTTCTTATTAAAAGCATTTTTCTGTACATTGAAAGGAGCTTTTCCCGTGAAATTTGGTACTTTTGGTACTCTTCTTTGTCGATTGTAGTTTGCAGACGCATTATTTCACTCAATTTTTTCTATCGCCTCTTTTAACGGTTCTAGGTCTCCATTATTAATAAACCTTTGTACTTTAGTATCCTGAAATATAGTTACTAGTCTGGAAAGGAATTTGTTATAAATTGTAGGATCCGTTATTATAAGGAAAACGACTAAACTGACCTTTACAGATGCGTTTTTGTCGTCCATTAGGTTAAAAAATACGTTGTTGGACGGTTTGACTAATACTGCGCACTGTTCGTTTGAATACTTGATGACGGCATGAGGTAAAGCAATAGCAAAGTCTTCGTTGAACTTTAACCCTGTAGGAAATTCTTTTTCTCTATTCATTAAAAATTCTTTATAGCCTTCTTTTACAATCCCTTGCCTTAATAGGTAATCTGCCACTTCTTCAAACATTTCTTGCCAAGTTTTAGCGTTTGAATTGAGTGTTATTATCTTGATCATAGAGAAACAGATCTCTTTATATAATCGATGAAAACTGGATATATTTGCACCCTGCTGATTGGGCTTATAACGGTATCAGTGCCTATCAACAGCTCCAAGTCAAGCTCAGATAGCTTCTGGTACGTATCGCCGACGAGCAACGGATGGGTGCAAGTAACTGCTATTTTATTTGCCCCTTCGTTCCTGAGCAGCTTCACAGCCTCCATAATAGTTCCGCCGGTGCTTATTATATCGTCTATGATTATTACATCCTTACCTTTCACGTCTAATTCCTTTTCGTAGATCTTAACTTCGCTTCCGCTAAGCCTTTTCTTTTCTAGTATAACGTAAGGTAGATTTAGGTCGTCTGCTAAGATCTTTGCCCATTGTTCAGATTCCTCATCTGGACCAACGATGACCCTTCCCTTATAGTTAAAGTTGGATTTTAAATATTTAGCAATTTCATGTGCAGCAGTTAAATTAATCAAGTTTGAGCCAAATGTGATTTCAGGATTCTTTATCCTGTGCAGATGCATGTCTACAGTTATGATTGAGCTTATTTTGAGCGTCTTGAACAAAGAACCAACTGTATAGACGCTTACAGCTTCTCCATTATTGAACATCTCATCTTGCCTGGCATAAGCCATGTACGGAACTACAGCTATAACTTTTGCAGCCCCTTGCGAGTTTATAGCATCTATTGACAGGATAGTTTCCACAAGAGACTCATTTGGCCTTGGTTGCAGGCTGTTAACATAAATTACGCCTTTGCCCTTGACATCAGTAGTAATTCTTATATAACTTTCGTCGTCAGGGAACTTCTTTACTTCTACAGGATGGTACTCTAAGCTCAATGCTTTTGCTAACGGCGCAGCGATGTGCCTAGAATTGCTTCCACCAAGTACAACATAATTCATAACTTTAAATATAAACTATTTTTGTTATAAATTTTTATCATAAACCATTCCAATACATTAAAGCATGACAAAATCTAAAACAAACATTAAGCGTAAAGGGCTTTTATCTAACAAAGATCTTCAGCTATAGATATGTTAATAAACAACTCATATGTTTACTTCTTTAAGCTGTAAATATTGGGTGGTAAAAATGGCAGAAATAGCTATAAGTTCAGAATTACATTAAAAAATAAGCTCGGATTGCACGCTAGGCCCGCTTCTATTTTTGTTGAAACAACTAAAAAGTTTAAATCAAAAATTTCATTGATAAAGAACGGTAAAGCTGTGGACGCTAAAAGCATCATAGGCGTTTTATCTCTTGGCGTTAGTCAAGGTGACGAAATTGAAGTTATCTGTGAAGGGGAAGATGCAAAGGAAACAACAGAAACTTTAAAAAATTTAATAGAAAGGCTTGGAGAATTTCAATGAGTATCATAACGTTTAAGAATATCGTGTATTTAGATTACAAACATAATGATTAAGCTCGTTGGGAAGCCCGCTTCTCCAGGTTACGCTATAGGACAAGCTTTTTTAATATCATATCAGGAGGCAGAGAGCGCGGTTGCAGAAAAAACAGATTTAGAAACTCAGTTGAAATTATTTGAAAGCGCGATTTCTACATCAAAAAGGCAGATTAAAGAGCTTATTGAAAGCGGTAATCTCAGCAAAACGGAAATCGACATATTAAACTTTCAAAACGAAGTGTTAAACGATGAGGTATTTATTGATAAAATAAGATCTTATATAAAAAACGGAATGGGGGTGGAAAACGCGATAAAAACTTCTTTTAATGAATCGATTGATGAACTCAGCGAAGCGAAGAGCGAATACCTAAAGGAAAGAATAGAAGACTTACAAGACCTGATGACACGCTTGATAAACAACATAACCAGCAAGAATGAGCCTTTAAATCTGCCAAAAAGTGAAAGTATCATAGTCTCAAAAATAATTACTCCGTCCATTTTTGCCTCGATAGATAAGGAAGTTATCCTAGGAATAGTTACCGAAGAAGGAGGCACCACTTCTCATGTGGCTATCATGGCTAAAGAAAGAGGGATACCTATGATAGTAGGAGTGAGCGGGATATTAAATAAAATTAAAAACGGCGACATTATAGTGCTCGATGGTTATAACGGGGAAGTTATAGTTAATCCTGCGGAACAACAGCTTTTAGCATATAAGACAAGATTAGAGGAAGTTCGTGTAATTTCGCAGGAGTTTGAAAAATACTTAGGAACAAAAGCATACACAGTAGACGGCACCTACATAAAGGTCCAAGCAAACGTTGGTAATGAAGATGACTTAACTTCAGCAGCTAACGTTAAGGCGGAAGGCATAGGTCTCCTTAGAACAGAATTCCTTTATTTAGAAAGAACTAACGCCCCAACTTACGAAGATCTTTCAAAATTGTTTAAAAAAGCGTCCGAGTCATTCGCTTCAGATGAAGTAATAGTTAGGGTCCTCGACATAGGAGGGGATAAACTTCCGCCTTACATAAACCTAGAACCCGAGGCAAACCCATTCCTTGGCCTTCGAGGAATAAGGTTGATGCTGAAGAACAGGGAACTGCTTAAAGAACAAATAAAGGCTGTGGCTGTTTCTAACATTAAAGGTAACTTAAAGGTGATGCTTCCGATGGTTAGCGATTATGACGAAATCGTAGAGTCAAAAAAAGTTCTTGAAGAGGTTGAAGAAGAGCTAAAAAAAGAAAACAAGCAGTTTATAGTCCCAGAGCTCGGCATCATGATTGAAACTCCTTCTGCAGCTAGCATGGCGGATGTTATGTCTGAAGTTTCAGACTTTTTTAGTATAGGAACTAATGACCTCACGCAATACATTCTTGCTGCAGATAGGGGAAATAAGAACGTATCATATTTGTATGACGATTTACATCCATCAGTTCTTAGAGCTATAAAGGACGTTGTAAATAAAGCAAAAAGGCCAGTTGGCGTTTGTGGGGAGATGGCCAGCGAGCCTCTTGCTATACCTTTGCTGATTGGTTTAGGAATAAGAAAGCTAAGCGTTAACCCGCCAAGAGTTTTAGCAACTAAAATGTTGATCAGCAAAATTGATAAAAGTGAAGCGAGCGAACTAGCGGAAATGTCGCTCGATATGAAGACAGCAGATCAAGTAAAACAGTTAATCAAGGAATATTACGAGAAGAAAAAGATAAAATTCATATAGCAAATATTTAATAATGCGCCGTTTTGCTTTGTTATCAGCTAGCTAACGATTGTTTTGCTTACTCCTTTAATGCTTTGTTTTAAGTAAAATCTGCGCCAAGTTCAAAGAGTTTGCTAATAAGACATGTAAAGCCCAAAAAATTTGAGTAAACAAAATTTTTTGTTATAAAATCATCTTAAAGCTGAGTTTCTAGTATGTTTTTTAGATCCGACAAAAATCTTGCGCCTTCAGCACCGTCAACTACTGAATGATTAAATGAGAGGGTTAAATAAATACGCTTGTTTTCTCTGATCCTTCCAACTCCCAGTATTCCTGTCTGTGGAGGGTTGATTATAGGCACAAAGAAATCTATACCGAAAGATCCAAGATTTGATATGGTAAAAGTCCCACCGGTTACGTCATAGAGCGAAAGCTTCATGTTTTTTGCCTTTTCTGCTAACTCCTTTATTTCTTCGTCTATTTGTTTTAACTCCTTTTTATCAACATTTCCAACGACAGGGGCGTAGAGACCAAAAGGCGTATCTACAGCAATAGCTATATTTATATCAGCTAGCTCCTTTATTTCGTCGTTTTCAAGGTAAGAGTTTAGCATCGGGTGCGCCTTAAGAGCCTCAGCAACGCTCTTCATCAGTATAGCATTATATGATGGTTTGAATTCGAGCGTTTGACGCTTTTCTATAATTTTGCTTGCGTCCACATCAATCATAAGGTAAGCATGCGGGAATGTTTCTTTTGAAAATTTCATCCTCTGGGATATAGTTTTTCTTATACCTTCAAGCTTTATAGTCTTGCTTATTGCAACGTTCCGAATTTGGTTAGACATGAAAACAATTTAATATTCTTTAGCATTTAACCTTTTTGCAGTCTGTGGCTGTGGGACAAAATTGTTATCTGCCTTAGTCAGTTAACCCCTCTTTGCAATTTGCATATTTAACATTGTATGTTTGATTATATTTTATAAAATGTCTAAATTATCTTTAATGTAAGATATGACTTCTCATAATAAAATATTATAATGATAAGGGATGAGGACATCAGCGACACATTGAAGGCGATAGATGAACACATAAAAGAGGAGCTGAAAAGCAGGCCAGAGCAGAAGAGAGACTGGAGGACGTATGAACAGATAAATGCGGAGAGGATAAGGGATGCAATAAAGTCACTTGACCCTTTAATACACGAAGCTGTGTCAGTAATACATATTGACGATTCTGGCCCTGGAAGGCCATCACCCTTAAACAGAAGGTAAAGCTACTTCTCATAAAGCAGCTTGTTGGCAAGTCAAACAGGGAGTTTGCGTACATGTTTGAAATATTCTCAATGGTTTCAGGCATAGATACAAGACCGTGGAGAGGCTTTATTCAGATGAGCTAGTCATGATGGCCCTGCACAATATGCAAGTTCTATCGTTAAAGAAGTGAATAAGGGAATCAGATGCCACAGGTGACGGCATAGTATATTCAATGACGGTTAAGAACTACGAATCTTATGCGCAGAACTTAAGGACAAAGCCAAGGAGAACAGAAATGATGATAAGGGCAAGCAATCAGCAAAAAAGAGAAAGACGTTTGCTTATTCTTTTAGGCTTATGGACCTTAAAACTAAGATGGCATTTGGTTAAAACATGAAGTCAGAGAAGGAGGCATTGATAATGTAATTAACTTAATTAAAACTGTTGACATGAAGCTGTAGAGCTTTAGGCTTGACAAGTATTACAGCAAATCAAGCTATGTTTCGCTGTTTGACAAGGACACAGCGGTATACGTGGGATCAAGGATGCAATTCAACGGATCTCAGAAGTGGAAGGACACTATAAGGGGGTTTGTCACAGACACATATCAATACCTGAAAGAGTATTATAAAAGAGAAAATTCTGAAGCTGCAGACAAGAAGCTGTTTGGATGGGGAATAACGCAGAGGAGAGAAGACAGAATTGACAGCGCTCTGTTATGCAAAGGCTTGTGACTCAACCTATTCAACCTTAACAGGTAGCAACGCAGAAATTCTGTCCTAAAGCCATTAGCAGGAAAAATTTATATAAAAAAATTGTTTAAATATTAATTTAAGATATAATGAGTGAAAAAAGCTATACATTTAAAATAACTTTAAAAAACAAGCTTGGTTTGCATGCTAGACCAGCAAGTATTTTTGTTGAAGAAGCAAAAAAATATAAATCAAATATTTATATTACAAAAAATGGAAAAAAAGTTGATGGAAAAAGCATAATAGGCGTTTTATCACTTGGTGCTGAATATGGTGATGAAATTGAAATTACATGCGAAGGTGTTGATGCTGACGTTGCAGCAAATATGCTAAAAAAATTAATAGAAAAATTTTCAGAGGTTGAAACTCAGTAATACTTAAAAGATATATCAGAATACATTTTTAATGTAATGATAAAATTAATTGGTAAAACTGCCCTCCGTTTTAAGTGCTGAAGAACCGCTTATCATTATAGCTTTTCTTTTGAGCGTTGCAAAGAAAAGCAACGCATTAGTAAAAGACGCAGGCGGCACGCTTATAGGTGAAGTTAGTACAGTAGACTTTTTTAATGCCTTTTACCCTGATTATATAGAAATTTGGAAAAGGCTTTACACAATAAAACTGAAGGATGTTGCAAGGAAGATAAAATTTCTAATTCCAGAATTCCCATTGAGAACTTACTATTACAAATTAAAAGATTCCAAGTATTCAGATGCCGTGGTAATTTTAAACGAAAAACCCATCTCTTTTATTACCCCGTATAGTTTGCTAAAATATTATTTTCTTAAGAGCAAAACCCCGGATTTAAAAATTGATCAAATTCAGTCTAATTTAATTTCAGTAGAAAGTAATGTTACTGTTAGGGAAATATTAAGTTTGATGATAGAAAAGTGGATAAGAAGGGTTGTAATTAAAGGGAAAGTCGTTGACGATAGAAGCCTTCTTGAACATGGAATTTTCAACATGAATTATTTATCAACTCTTGCAAAAGAGCCAGACACATTGCTTAATATGCAGGTTGAATCTATTGAAGGCCTTTTAAAAGATCCAGATACATATTCTAAAAAGGATTCAATCTATGAAATTTCAAAAAAGGTGCTTAATTCAGAAATAGGTCGTGCTGTAAGCGAAGATTACAAATATATAATAACTCCTTACGATATAGCCGTAAAACCATACATTTAACCTTATCAGCTATATGTTTAAGACCATGAAATAATTTCCAGATAAGAGACACAGCCACACAGACCAATATATTAAAATATGAGCGTAAATGAATCTAAATTGACCATAATTAAATCTGTTCCTGATCTTGCATATCGCTTGGCTTTTGAGAACGAATCTATTTATCATAGCTGTGCCCAGGCTGTCGTAAAAGCGCTCTATGATTTGATCTAGATTTGAAGGATGTTATAAAAGCATCATGCTAGCTGGTGGGCTATCCGATTCCGCACAAGGGAGTTGCGCAGCATTAGCGGGTGGGATGTTATTGGTTCTGTATTTGGAAGGCCTGTTGAAGAAATGTCAAAGGGTAGGTACTCGAAGGCTCATCAATTATCGAGAAAATTGCTTGACGAATTTAAAGCAGAGTTCGGTAGTCCAATTTGTGGAGATGTACAAAAGAAGCTCTTTGGAAGGTCATTCGACCTCCTGAAACAGGATGATCTTAAGGCGTTCAATGATATGGCGGCCATTTAGATAAGTGTACCCATGTATGTGGCACAGCCGCAAAGCTTACAGCACAGATATTGATGGAAGAAGGAGTACCTCTCAGAAAGGCTACAAGCAAAAGCTGAACACGTTATACAGAAAATTAGTTGCCTCGAATTTTTTAAATAATGCGCATTTACCTTATTAGGAGGAGTTCGAACCCCGAGCCGAAATTCAATCGATGTGTAAATTTTAACCTAAAATAAAGCAACATTAGGTTAATAAAAAAAGGCAAACAAAAGCCATTTATCATATTTTTGTAAATTTTTTATTAATTCTTTTAAAATTTAGTACCGAAAAAAGCCAAATTAGAAAGAAAAGTATATTAATAATTAATTTTTATATATATATTATGGCTATAACTAAGTTTAGTGTAAAGGCGAAATTGTTGCAAAATTACACGGTTCTTGCTGAATCAAGGACACATTCATTTGTGATGGATGAATCTCCTGACTTAAAAGGGAACGACCTTGGCATGAACCCTGTTGAGACCCTACTATCTGCTCTTGCCGGTTGTGCGTTGATAACAATAAAAGCTTTCGCGCCAACTTTTGGAGTTGAAATTTTGTCTGCAGATGCTAGTGTGGAAGGCGAACTCGACGTTAGGGGATTTTTAGGGCTAGCTGATGTCAGATCGGGATTACAGAACATTAACTTGAAGATACAGTTAAAATCGTCAAGCCCAGAAGAAAACGTAAAAAAGCTCATAGAACTGGTTGAAAAAAGGTGCCCTGTTGACGATACGCTTTCCCACGGAGTAGCAGTAAAGGTATCTATCGAAAAGGTATGAGGGTAAAAAGCATATACAAAGCAAAAAAGGGCCTGATTAGGGTAGATAAAGAGGTTACGAACGAGATAATAACAGAAGTCAGGATAACGGGAGACTTTTTTATGTATCCTGAAGATTCTCTTCCATTGCTTGAAAATAGGCTAAGAGGAGTAAAGAACGATAAAGAAAGTATAAGGGATGCGGTTAAAAGTTTCTTTAAAGATACTGGTACCGTGACTCCTTTCGTTACAGAGGAAGACTTTGTTGAAGCTTTGGCAGGGGGCGAGGTCCAGTGAAAGTTAGGCTTTTAGTTAAGGAGTATTTGAATAACCCAAGGCTGAGTTTGGCAACAGAAGAGGCAATATTTAAGGAAGTCATAAGTGGCAGGTCACCGCCGACGCTTTGGTTATGGAGGCATGCCAACGCGGTCGTCATAGGCAGATTTCAAATACCAGAGGAAGAGCTTAATATGAATTATGTTGAGCAAAAGGGGCTTATAATAGCAAAGAGGAGCACTGGAGGGGGCGCTATATATCAAGACCTTGGGAACGTGATATTTTCAGTTATATCTAAAGATTATTTCGGCATTGGATCGGATTATGTAAAGTTGTACAAGATCATGATAGGACCTTTTGTTGATCAGCTAAGGAAAAGGAGCATAAATGCCGATAGCCCTGGGCTGAACGATGTCACCATAAACGGAAAGAAGGTAATGGGCACAGCCGCTACACTATCAAAAGAAACAATACTCTTTCACGCTACGATCTTAGTTAAAAGTGATCTTGAAGCTCTTGCTTCTGCGTTGAAGGTTCCTAAGGAAAAATTAAAAGACAAAGGTGTTGAAAGCGTTAGCCATAGGGTCACCAACGTTTATGATGAGACTGGCATGGGGATTCTGGAAACGACATACGCAATAATGGAGGGCTATGCTGAAGCCCTTGATTTTGAATACGAAAGAGGAAGCCTTACGAAGGAAGAAGTTGAACTTGCTAGCCGTCTTTACGATGAAAAGTATAACACTAAAAAGTGGATATTTGAAAGAGAAATTTGAAGAAATAAGCTAATAAGTGATTTAAATTTCTTAAGCTTTTTTTTTAACGGTCAGTTGATGATATTATCTAAAAATGTACTGTCGATTTTGATTTGCCTTATCCTTCAGATTCATGCATTTACAAGCTTAAATTTATGTCGAAAGCTTGGCTTTAACAATCAACTTGTTCTGATATTCCATAAGTACAAAAACTCTATGTACAACCTAAACCTATTTAATTTGACGTTTGTTCAAGTGAAAAATAATATCAAAAAATAGAGAAGCAGCAATCCGTCAGTACTCCCGCAGGTAATGACATTTCATAACAATTAGAAAATATAATTGATAATTTTTGGTTTTTGATTAACTTTTGGTTTAATGCCATATAGTTTTGTTTTATCCGTGTGAACTGCTTATTAATTTATCAGCAATGCGGCTTCAAAACCTTTATGTCTTAAAGTAAAAAAGTCCCTACACTTAATAAAATATCCAGCGGTAATAAAAATGAATATTTTGAAGAAATAAAATACCTAAAACTGAAAAATTAATCAATTTATTAGCGAACTATCCACACCTTAACAATAGATCAAAAATTTGTTAAATGTTTTGTGCTTTTTTTATCTCGTTGTATTTTTAAACGCGATTTTGACCTTCTGAAATGACAAGTAGTTTTTGCGCGTTTTTTTCATAAAGCTTTTATTTTGCTTTCTGCAATTAAAGAATAAATGGGACGGAAACAATATTTGAAACAAAATATCCCGCCCGGGGCTGTTTTAAAAGATCTTATGCCGTTTCCGTAAGATTTTTGTTTGCTAAGTAACTACCCTTTTAGACAGGGCTTTGTTACCAGCGGACTTAACAATGCAGCTTAATCCCCTTTGTTTATACCTTCGACCTGTAACTATTGTTAATGCAAGAGTTGTTCGCATTTGATTTCTGCTTTTAGGGAACATCCCCTAGATTTTATATTTCAATTACGCAAGCATAGTTGAGAAAATAACTTTTCAATTTAATCTTGTACTTTATTTGTTTAAGCCTGCTTCGTTCGTAATTCTATAGCTTGTTATAACTTTATCATTATTTGCACATCCATAACATTCGTGCCAGTTGGACCA
>Ga0208548_100499_pt1 | contig 15580 bp, 15 predicted proteins | sample ECH_Chost_MetaG_FD_187133 | JGI IMG/M metagenome (GOLD analysis project Ga0208548, IMG submission 187133) | Hot spring microbial mat communities from Yellowstone National Park, Wyoming, USA - ECH_C host_MetaG (SPAdes) (version 2) | ecosystem: Environmental > Aquatic > Thermal springs > Hot... | reverse complement strand
GAAAATCTTTAAAACACGGCATTCAACAACCGCGAGGAAGCGGGGGTACCCGAGCATGGTCAAAGGGGGCGGGTTCAGGTCCCGTTGGCGTAGGCCTGCGTGGGTTCAAATCCCACCCCCCGCACCACAAAGGATATGTTAGTTTCGGTGGCGTGGTATACTACCGTGTTAGTGATGTTGAGAATTTAGTTAAGCCACCTCAATACGTTGACCTAAACCCCACTGAGTACTTTATACTCAAAATCGTAGCCAGTGACGTATCACGGCCAGGGATATTCATGAGACCTATATATTCATGAGACCTATAAGCAGAGTTACGGCTCAATAAGCAGGCAAATGGTTAACGCAGTCCTGGCTAGGCTTAGTCAGCGTGGGCTCATTGAAGTGGAGGGGTTGGGAAACACATACATCTATAGGTTAGCCGACAGAGGGCGCATGCTCGTTGGGTGATGGCATGGTTAAGGTAATTAACCTAAAGGATGGAAAGTTAATTAAAAACGGGCACTATGGGTTTACACGGGTGATGGGTGAACGTTCTCAGGGAAACGGCGCATGAGGCACTAGCTAAAGCATATGAGGTTGACGCAAATGATGTTGAGGTCAAAATTCTCAAGTTCAGGGATGGAACAATCAAGGCGCTTATACGCATTGAGGGTTGGTGCGAACTGTACGACGTTGAGTATGAGGAAACCAGGTGGGGAAGGGGGTGGTTAACGTGGCTAAGCTCTGCATTGAAATCCTTGACTCGCTCTTAAAGTGGCTTAAGGAAATCTCAAAGGAAATGGACACTGAGCCTGAGTCCCTTATTCCTCAGTACCTCTGATTACTCAACTGCATCGGCAGGGCCTCAGTTAGGGGGTTCAGTGTAAGGGAGAACATTTGAAAAGCGGTGAACTAACTAAGTTTAGTCACTACTGCACAGTGCACCTGCTACACCTGTATACATGCAACAGGTGGTTAGAAACTTTTGAACACAAATAAACACAAAAACATAAAAACCCAGAAACCCATACCCATACACCCACACGCGTGGGGGTCAGTTCGTAAGCGGGTCACTCATCCCGTCAGGCTAGGGGCTTTGCCCCCTAGCCGCTCCTCATCACTAAACTCCTCTGCAACTTCGTGTTTAAAAACTTAGGTATGCTTCACTAAAACTTTTAGTGGCGAAGAATTGAATGAGTAGTATTGTTTATTCAATTCCTAACCATACGAGTCAGGTTGTGCATGACTTGTCTTAGGGCTACTTAACTGTGTTGCGAGCGAGGAACAATTAGCCTCCTGCGTATGTTGTTGTTACTGTGAGGGAGTATGTTGCATCGCCGTTTGATACTGGCAAGTCTCGCCATTCATGGCGGGGTTGCGCCACTGCGTAGGGATTCGGCAATGGGTTATTAATCCCAACTTCGCTGAAGTATTCAGTAGCCCCGATAAAGCGGGGTAACCTCCAAGACCCCCAAGAAAACCCACCCCTCAAGGCGGGGAGGGGGGTCAGTCAGAACTAAACCGTTGATGCATCCCTCCCATGCCCCACGCCTAATGCAGTCCCCTTGAATAGCACGTGGACTATCCTCGACAGCATGGACTCAGTGGTTGAGGGCCACCTATGACCCCTAACATGCATAACACCCATCATCTTAATCACACAATCACCAACACTCCTGTTGATGCCCTCCCTAAACACACGACTCAGCAATTAAACCTAACCAACCCAAGATTAAACATGGTAGAAGAATAGCCTGGCGACGGCACGCCTAAACCCCTCACTCTTCAAGTCACAACACGCCCCGTAAGCCTCAGGGAATAACCTCGTGAACAGTTTATTGGTAGCGTATATAGCCCCCACAGTCCCTATGAGTGCGTGTGCCTTGGCTAGCTTCTCATTGCCATTAACCAATGCGTAAAGCATAAAGGCTAACTGAGCCATTGAGGTTGTGGTGGGATTTAGTTGGGCTAGGGACTTACCATCAAGCTCATTCACTAAACCTTTAAGCTCATCAAACAATGGCTTGGCGTCAAAACTAAGTCCCTTAAGCGAATTATTAAAGGCATTAATTACCCTTTCTCTTAGTTGCTCAACAGTGGCACTATTTCCCTTAGCTGCCAAGACGAAATCTGTGCAAACATTAATAAATACTTCACCCTCACATAACTTGATTCCATCTTCAGGCGTTTTCACGCCAAAAGCAACCATCAACGCAGGCAGAAACACACTATGTATATGAGGTTTGAAGATGTCAATTAACTCCTTAGGTTCGACACTAAGCTTATCCTTAAGCTCGCTGCCTAGTTGGTACTTTCTATCCTTTAAACCGAGTAGGGCGTTGAGCATAAGCCTAGTCAGGACCGAGGCTTGCTTATTGGCGTTCAGTACTTGCCAATGCTTCTCAAGCAGCTTGCTTATCGTTTCGTGATCACCCGCTAGGGCTAGGGACACGAGGTACCCACCAAGTACATGCGATGCAATACTGAGGTAAAGAACCGTGGGCATGAAATGCTCCTTAAAGGTCTCCTCGTACAACTGCTGAAACTTTTTAACCAACTCATCGCCAGCCAACTGGCCCTTAATCGCCTCAACACGCAATGCCCAACTACGTGCAATTAGGTAGTTTTCGTAAGAACCGATTTCCCTATACTCCTCAGCTGCATCCTTAAATAGATCCTCCGCCTCCTTAAGCTCGTCATTATTAAGCCTATATTGCGCCAATCCATGCTTAAGATGCGATGCTATCATAAAGATTTCTTTCCTAACTGTCTCCTCATCAGCCTTGACATACTTGAACCTGGTGTAACTCATGAATACCTCATCCCTCATTAACCCCTTAACCTTTCTTCTCAACTTGCTTAGTTTCTCAAGAACTTCATTAGCCTTATCAACTACACTAATGCCTAACGCCTTCTCCATAACCTCCCTCACATTCCCATGCCTTAACGCTGGGCTTAACGCAGTTGCCCAAGCGATGACGCCTAGGCTGGACTTGAACCTACCCAACTCATTGAGTAGATCAGCGACCTTACGAACCATATCCTTAACCTCCTCATCACTGAAATATCCAAGATGTCTACCAAGCAGGTCGGCGTAGGCACTTATTGCATGTACGAGGGACGGGGCATGCCCCTTAACCGCATCACCGTAAATCTCATTCAACTCCCTAAATATGTGCTCAACCGTATCACCGTCGAGGTTCTCTATATTTGATGCGGAGGATAGTGGTTCGATGTACCCAAGTGGTGCCTTAGTACGCAACGGCTCTAAGGCACGCAGTATTGGCATAATGAGATGTGGCGATGTAACGTGCTGTATGGTGAATGACGCTATGTGCAATGCAGCACCCGCATCACTGGGTCCAACGGGCTTGCTTAACTTAGCGGCGTTAGCTATTATCGAGGCTAGCCCAAGACCATAAAACGCCTCAGCAGGATGAAAACCACCCCTACCCCTGGCTATGCCGAAGACTCTCCTCACCTCACCAACAGCCTCACCGTACTTATCAACGAATGCCTCAGCCAAGGCACGTGTATAAGTTATTATTTTTATTTTAATTTTAGTAATGATATTGTCATATAATGCTTCAGTCAGGATACGTGTATTATTGAGGACTAAGTTCATTATTAATGGCGGTATTTTATTATCAACGAGTAGGTAATCATCGATTGATAGGTTGCTAGCGATTTTACACTCATTCAGAGCATCACCAAGGGACTCAACAACATCACTAGGTAAGTCCTCGGGACTAGGCACCGAGTCATACCCAGCCAGGGCGTGCCCAATTATTAATGCTGCCCTCCTCCAGCAGTTGCTGTAGTCCTCCCTTAATGCGTCTATAAGCTTCTCGCCGTAGTTATTTGTGAAGTAATCAATGGCACTGCGTACATCCCTTACCTCCTCTGAGACCTTTCTAAACGACTCCCTAACGGTTTTTAGTCTCCAAGGCTCCAATGCGGTATTAAGTTTCTTACATTCCTCAACCTCATTCGCAATGCACTTGAGTAACTTCTCTATTGAATCCTCGATTAAGTCATGTTGCTTATGGGTCAACCAACTCCTTAGCTCCCTACCCTCAGCACCGTAGAGAGTCTTCGCATTCTTCTCTTCACCGATTAGCCCAACAATGCCAGGTGTCAATATTGGGACACCGGGTCCTACTTCATTAATGAGTGGTTTCCTCAACGCAAAGACCTCAACCAAAGCCTCAGCCGTTTTGGGGTCTTCGTGTACCCTGAAGAGTGAGTTTATGTATCGCAGTATGAAGTAATGTGCGTCACCCCTCGACTCCTTGATTATTCTCTCCACATCGTCAACCCTGCACTTATAATCCTCGCTTGCGATTAGGGTTCCGGCGAGCCTGGCTATTAGGGTATAACCCTCATTGAACCTGCCCAAGATCTCGCCGGCCAACGCCTTCGCCCTATCATAATCAATGCTGCAGCCCTTGGCGTACTCCCTAATTACCTCGGCGAGGAATTCGGGGTCCTTGAGGAAACCCCTCTCCTCCAGGTTGAGCACGTATTTGCCCAGCCTATCCTTCAGGTCTTGTGACAAGGCTTGGTATATATCCGTGGGTAGGACCATTAAGAGCCTCACCCTACCCCTCACCCCCTCATCCTCCGCAATGGACTTTAGGAGCGTATCCAGGGTATTGCTTATTCCTGGTGGTACCTCGGTCTTTTTATCCGCCCGTGAGTATGTCTTCGTTGTTGATGGGTCGTAAACCACGAGTAAATAACCGTACTTCTCATCATACTTATTATCTAGGTAGTAGCCTATGAAGTCCGTGAACTCAGTACCCTTCTCCTCGGGGAGACTCTTTACATTAGTCATGAACCTGAGCTTACCCTCCTTGAAGAGGGTCCATGTCGCGTATGTAACCAGTGTTGTCTTACCAATACCCCTAGGACCCACCAGAACCACAACACCCTCATCATCAAGCCTCTTTAGCACCTCATCCCTCAAGTCGTTAAAGCCCTTAGTTGTAACAACCTTATAGGTTTCCAATACACTCCCACCGATCACGCCACCTGAAATTAGCAATTCATCGTCTCTAATTAAAATTCCTGGGTGTGCTTCGGCATTGCTCTCGAAACCACCTTTATCGTAAACCTTGAAGGCGCCCTCTATGGATTGTGACTTAATCAAGTTAATGTCTAACCTCTCCTCAATAACCCCCAACACATCATCAGCCAACCCAGCAAAGCCGACTAGAACGTTGTGAACAACCTCATAGGGTATTCCCATGTCCACAGCTAGTTTGTGGGCTATTAATTTACCGAGGGTGTTTAGATCCCCACCCCTCCTCAATACCTTAAGGCGGGTCACCGCATCGATGATGCCCCTAAAGGCGAATTTCTCATCTTTAGTGAGTGAATCAATGAGTGATAGGGCAACAGCAACTATTAGCGTAGAAATTCGCGTAGAAAACTCCGGCACAACATGCATTACCTTGCCAATAGCTGGTAAGGAAGCTTTGATAGGCTCAATGAACCTCTTAAATACATTCTTCACCTCATACGAAACCCCACCATCTAGGTCAAGCTTCGAAACAATGTGTAGATAAGCATTTACCCACCCCTCAACATCCTCACTCTTTGCGCTCTTTACTTCCTCCACAAGCTCCTCTGGCACGTAGTCGAGTCCAAACCAGGTAATCCTCTTGCCCTTGCTCTCGAACTCTTTGATTATCAACATCAACGCATCCCTAACTTTCTCATCGACATTTTCATCACTTGCGTACCTCCTCGCCTCCTCCCACGATATGTAGTAGGGTATGATGCAGTCAGGCTTGACACCACTAACCAGCTCGTCACCAAGCAAATCCCTCAACTCATTCATCAACTTCTCATCAACAACCAAACCCTCACCTCCCCTCATCATTAAGTCCCTAATCCTCTTGAGGATGCCCACGAGAGGCTTGGACTCCTCCTTCACTGGATTCTTGATTCTCTTGATTATGCCAGTGAGGGACTTGGCTTCCTCCCTCCCACCCTCACTACCGATTATGTAGTGCCTAACCCTATCCTTACCCAATTCTTTTACTAATTCGTCCACTAGCTTATCAGCCCAGGTCAGTGGTGGGCTTAGTATAAGGACTGCACCATCACCGCACCTACTCCTAATCAATCCCTTAACACCCTCATAATACTCGTCTAGTGGGTTAACCACACCTAGGGCTTACACTACTTAATGAAATAAAAACCTTAGCATCAAACACTAAGCCAGGATTCATTGCCTGTTTCCCTCACCCTGAGCCTTCAATTGACTGACCATACTGAGGAATTGCGGGATGTTCCTATGCATCAATACTAACATTAACCACTGCATTGCAACAATTAACTCGCTTAATGCGAGAGCGAAATAGGGCGAAAACCCAACAATAAGTATTAATGTACTTCGCGTTATTGTAACCGGCAAAATTAGTGGTAAGACTAATAGGATGACGACCATGGGAATTATGAGCATGACAAATAATAAATCCCAAGTGAATGATGTACTCTTTATTAAATTAAGTAATTGTTGTGGATCCTTGGGGTGCACGTGATCCTCTCTAACCAACTCATTATAGTGACCCCCAAGGGCTATAATTATGGATACCGATACCGGTACAGCAAAAACCAAAGCGGTGGCAAACGGCCCCAACGAGATGGAGCCAAACGATAGAACGATTATGCAAAATATTACGTTAAAGAAGCCCCAGAACATGATTAAGAGTGCTAAGAAACTACGCATCCGAAACCTAGTTAAGAAATTCGAGAATTCGTTAACAAACCGTATTAAACGATTAGGGTCCATGTCCTTTATTATGCCCAGAACCATATTCACATTAATCTCGGTGATTCCGTAGCTAATGCGTGCTATGCCTAAGTTAGTGAATAACCATAGCAATAATGAAGCAAGTGATGCCGCCATAGTGGGAATCATCACTATAAATATCATGACTACCCACATTGGGAGAATTGCCACGATGAATAGTGCTAAGATGGATAGTGCTAAGCTAGAGAAGGCTAGGGCAATTGAGATCTTATACAGCCGCTTCATGGTTCTCATCATGCCCTCAATACTCGCTAGGTGATTATCGCCCATTAAACTCTAAACCCTAACCTGAATTTAAACCCATAGGTCAAACCCACAACCCTATAAAGACCATGGCCACCTTACCACTGGGCTTTAAAGGCATTGGCTATGGCGTCAATGTTTACTGCCGCCTGAATCATGGTTATTATCAAGGCGAAGGAACACGTAATTAATGCTGCTATAAATGCTAAAGTCAAAGAATGGTTAAGCGTAGGTCATGCATGAGGCATTATGCTAAGCCTGCTCAATCCCCTTAGCCCTACCTCCTCAGTAATTGCATGTACTCGATTACTGTGGTGGCTAGTGTTAGGTATGCCGTGAGGCTTATTGTGATTGCCAGGGTTAGTGGTATGGGGAATAACACGGCGTAGAAAGGTGGTATTGCCATTGAGACTATGATTATGAGTATGGTGAACGTGAACCACTCAAGTACGAAGAACCTGACGTTGTGGATGAAGCCTAGGATAGCCTCATTAAGTTCAAGGCGACCCCCAATGAACCAGGAACCCACGGAGAAGACTATGGCGAGTACCACACCAAGAACCCCCAAGACAGTCCTTACTGCAGTCTCCGTGACAGTCCCATAAGCAAACTCCATAAATGATGATAATGATAATACTGAATAGCCAGCTAGGATGAGTGCAAAGTAAGTGGTAACGACGAAGACAGAGAATATGAGGAGTAGGTATATAGCGAGGAGTGGGAGGAGGTACTTATACACCCTACTAAGCACCTCAGCCGCATCACCACTGAAGTGCTTAATCAAACATTGATCAACCTCCCTAGGGAGCTTAAGCTCATTAATCAATGCGGGTAGCGCATACGCTAACCCCCTAAGCCCCAGGATTAATAATGTAAAGTTCTTAATGATTAATAGGCCTGCCCATGCAGATAATACAGCGCCGAATGCCACAAGCCCCTCGTCCATAAGTTTACTGGCAACTACAATGGGCACCTTGAAGGATGCGGCACTAATGAAGTAGGCGAGTAGGGCTAGGCCAAACAATACTATGGCAATAATCATCAGTAACCGATCCGTGACAGGCATGCCAAGCCTCGCCCCTTCTAGGGGTAGGGTTGCCTCACTACGTGGGATGGGTTTATAAACACCAGCTCTACTAGGGTTTTTAGTAATCCCCAAAGAGGGGGTAACGCCCGAGACCCCCGGCGTGAAACCCCGCCTCCCTAAGGCGGGAAGGGGGTCATAGGAAGCCATCCAGGCACTGAAACCTCCCCTTCATTCACCATATGCAGCCTGCGGACTGATTTAAGGTTATTGTGTTGAAAATCCGTATCTTCTTCATGAGGTATTCCCCCATAGTGTAGTTAGGTAAAACTTTAAGGCTTCAGTTACGTTAACATAACCAGTAACCTACTCGCCACCATTCTAAGCAGTTTCAAAATCCCATCATCACCTCCAACAATCCAGCAACTTCATCACGATGTGCTTAACCACATGCAATTAACTTGCCTAGTTCGGTTGTCTCATGCATTAGGGCTTTGCCGACTGGTTTACCATTGACGAGCCTTTTGCTTCTTAGTTTAGCCAGTACCCTCTCAACAGCCTGCAGGGATATTGCCTCGTTGAACCTTGAGGCATAGCCCTTAACAATCTCCTTGGCTAGACTGTAGCCGCTGCAGATGAGCCTTAGGACCCTAAACTCAACTGGGCTGAGGTCAATAAGCCTAGGCACGATAGGCCAGTCAACTGGTTCACCCTTATCGCTAGGCATGACTAAGACCTTATCAACGCTAACATTAACAAAACCACCAACAGTAACCAACGTCATAGCTAGGAAGCTTAACACCGTGGTTAGCCATCTGTCACCTGCAATACCAATCACCACATTGCAAGGTGCATTACCCTCAATCATGCCCCTAAGCATTGAAACGGAGTCAACTAGGCTGACCTGAGTGTTAACGGTAATCGGCTTAACCTCAACGTTTAAGTCCTGGTAAACATGCCTAGTGAATTCAGTTAATGCATTAAGCGCATCAACACTATTGCCAACTAGGATGATGAAGTCCCCATCATTAACGTCAGTGTTAATAAGCGCCAACCTAGCCGGCGCAATATTAATGCTTACGCCGATGATTATGCACTTCCTACCTCTGCTCATTGCCCAAATACCTCACCTAGCTGTATTTAATGCGTGGTGTCGTTTTTTAATTCATGTACACGATGAGGGGAGCATGTAAATGCCCCATCGACATAACCTTGAATTATCTCATTGAGAATTGAAGCGTTAGGGCGATAGTGATTTAAATTCCATCGTTATTATGCCTAAGGGGTGGCTGTGAAGGATTCGGTATTTAAGGATGCTGGGAGGGGTGTTGTTAGGTTTCTTGTAGTTAGTTGGACTGGTTTCCTCTTCATTATTTTATTCTCCGCATTACTCCTCCTAGAGCTTGGCGTATCTATATTGGTGACTCCGAGGGTTAGTAAACCACTTACCAAACCCATGCTTCAGCTTTACGAATTCCAGGGTTTACTCTGTGCGTTTTAGTCTTGTTGGTTCAGTAATCCCATGATTGTAACCACCGCATTATCCGCATCACTGCTTGCGCGTAGGCGTGTGGTTGTGCCTAGGGTGATGGCTATTTGGCTTCTGGCATTAACCATAGTTTACGTGATCATGGGCTTAACCCTACCGGTAACATCACCAATAGCCACCGTAACGCTACTGAACAGCAATGAGCCAATTATCCTGGCGACACCGCTCATAATCATTGCAGTCTTAGACCTAGCGCACTAGGTTGAGAGGAATGATTACTGGGTTGCTGCAGAGGCCTACGTAACATTATTCACACCACTTCTACTCTCAGACCTAGCAACAGCCCTTATGATTGGCGTCACGGCGGAGTTCACGCACATACTTATTATACTTAAAAGAGCAAAAGGAGCATCATTCACAATCGGTTACCATGGACTCTTGGACGTTCTACTACTAGTCCCAATTGAATCGGCGATAGCAGCACTAATCACTACGGTAATGATTAGGCATAGGATACACCCATAATTACAATACAACAACAATTAACCACCTATAAGGTTTGCAACCAGAAAACACTTAACTAAGCCACTCCTCTCAGCATCATAGTATCGCATTACTGCTTCACTCGGCTTATCCGAGTGGATGAGTTTAATCGACTCGTCATTATGCCAAAACTCAATAACAAGTTCATTGTTACCCTCGTAGATGCAGTACCTATTAACACTGCCAAGTACATCCCTGGCAATGTGCAAGCCATTACTGACCGCCTCATTGATCATTAAAGCCCTGATCTTCACAGGGATGAATAGGTCGTCTTTATACAGGTTGATGTGGTTGGTTACCTGCGTAAGATACTGAATTGGGTTAGGGAATGCCCCGTTAAGCATGCTGATAGCCCTGGTCTCTGTAGCTATGGTTTTGAGTGGAGTGATGTTGGTGTTCCTGCCTGGCTTCTTAAGCAGTTAGTGGAGATAGGGGTACTTAGGGTTAACGCTGCAGACTACTAGGCACACGATGTATAACCTGACTGTTGAGCCAAGTAAGCTTGAGGAAGTTCTAAACATGTTCTTAACACCAAGCCAGGCTAAGGTTGAGCTACCACCCGACTTCATGTCAGTGGTTGAGGGTTATGATGATTTGAAGGCTGTGATTAAGAGGATTGTCGTTAATGAGGAGCCTATCCACGTACTGCTTGTTGGTCCTCCATCAACCGCAAAATCATTAATGCTGATGGAGATTGAGAGACTACCCGACTCGGTGTTCATCACAATGGGTACTGCAACTAAGGCTGGTATTAGGGATGTTTTACTGGCTAGGAGGCCTAGGTACTTGATTATTGATGAGATTGATAAGTTGAAGAGCCCGGATGACTTAAGCATACTGTTGACTCTGATGGAGAGTGGGCGCCTAGTCGTGTCAATACATAGGGTGAGCATTGATGTTCCAATGAAGGTCTGGGTCTTTGCAGCCGCTAACCGTATCGATAAGCTACCGCGTGAGCTCCTGGACAAGTTCTGGGTGTTTAACCTGAAACCCTACACTAAGGAGGAGTACCTGCAGGTGGTGACTAATGTCTTAGTTAAGCATTACGGGAAGGACCCCGAGTTAGCTAAGTACATTGCTGAGAGGGTTAGTGAGTATAGTTTAAGTCCTAGGGAGGCTATTAGGTATGCTAGACTGTGCAGCGATAAACGGTGTGTTGATGAAGTCTACGAGTCAGTGGCCAAGTACCTATTGAGGAACGCCTAGAGAATTTCACTTATGGCTCCTGTGCATTGTTTGTGGTGGTATTACCCTTGCCATTACAGCATGCGTCTTGGGGTACTCCTTTAAACTAACCCCCTCTTGAGGGCATGTTCTTTTCCCTATTCTTCCCTATGGGTGATTAACGTATTGTTGATGAATTATGGAGGCGTTGGGTTATATGTAGAGTAGTGCAATGATGGCTTAGCGGTACTTAAATCTGCACAACACTTTTAATTATCCTTACACTTAAACTCCCACGTGAATTGCAGTGTTAATTTACCCAGTGGGGTCGGTATCATGCTTAGTAAGCTTAGTAAAGTATTGCGGGGGCTTGACTTAGTTGACTACGTTGTAATTACTGGTAGTGTTGCTAGGTGCCTGGCTGGTGAGGTTGATTGTAACTCGGTTGGTGACCTTGATGCATTGTTGACTGGTGAGGCTGTGGTGATGTTCTTGGATTCAATTAAGGACTTGCTTAACGAGGGTTTTTCAACCAGTCTACGACCTAATCAATAAGCCGCCGGTAATTGAGGAGCGGAGACCATGCCAAAGCCAGTACTACGCACACCCACTAGCATTAACAATAAACTGTGAGAGGCACTTAGAATGCTTAAGGCACCAATACGGCAAGTCCTGTAAGAGGGTTAACCTAGACATAATGGTTAAGTGCACTGAGGTCGATAAGGTGCCTTACAGCGAGAGCTTCGTGAGGTTAATACCCAGGGATAAGTATGATTACGCACAGGATAAGCAAGCCCTCATGAAGGCTGGGCATGAGGAGTTTATGAGGTGCAACTGCGTAAGTGAGATCACAGGAAACATTAAGCAGTCAAGTGAATTAAGAATGAGATACCTAAAGGGAGAAGTAAAAATAATGTGCAGGGAAACGAAGGCGAGAACATGCTGACGCTTATTATTAAGTATTCACTGAATCTTTTAAATTATTTTTTAAATTTTAGTGAAATATACAGTTCCGTTGCAGGTGTCTACCTTAGTATTGTTATTGATCTCGCTAGTCTTTACCTATGCGGCGACGCTTAACAAAAAATCCAGGTATTGCCTATCACTACTCTCATTCATATTTTTAATGCTAGGACTTGTATTGTTTCTCATGTCCATCTTATTAGTGCTGACTGCGAGTCCTAGTAGCGGTACTGTAACCTCCTACGGGTATTTTGGGGTGGTTACAGGTATCGTCGGTGCGACAATCGCCTTAGTTGATGCATTCATAGTTAAGCCATATTTTAGAAGCACTAGAAGAGGTAGAATAACGGGTAATAATCTTGGTAGTATTAATATTAGGGAGGTCACGGTTAAGAATATTGAAGGAAAGGAGATAGGTAAGTGCTCATACTATTATCCATGTTATTATTCTAGTTCGGTTATTCAGTGCTCCCTGAGGCTTAGATCTGAGCACTTCGCTGTACCGATATATGCTAGGAATGCTATTGGTTGGGTTGCGTTGATTAACAAGGCATACAACGATATTGAATTACACTCTGGTTACGCACCATGGGGCTACTCTCACTACTACGTACTGAACATAGTTGGTGAGGAGTCATTAGTCCTATTCTTCATACCGTGCACCAATATGCAATGTGGAGATTTAGCTAGGCAACTAAGGGACTGCCTAAGCGGCAGGGGGTGCAACTTAAGAAATGTAGACATAATGTTCCCAGTGAGGCCGGTGGAGATAGCCAGGAACTGGGACCGGGGCATAGCCGTGGAGTTCCAGGTACCCATTAACGAATTAAAGAACCTAAGGCTCAGGATTAGGGCTGGCGGTGAGAACACCACAATCTATGAAGATGAGTTCGAATTAGGGAAGGTGATAACGAGCTGCATTGATGACTACCTAAGGAGGAATTAAATCCTTATCTAAGTTTGATGCTGAGGTTAAGCCTGGGCTTAATGTTGGTTGATGAGTCGCACCCGAGCGACCTCGTTATCTTTGCCACGTCTCTGCATGCCCTATCATCATGATGCACATGGCATGCGTACTCCTAAGCCTCGCCAACTCATTGCATGCCTGCCTAACATCCTGCTTACCAGTAGGCAACGTGATTTAAATGCTCGTGCTAGGCGTCGCCCATTCGTGACAGAGGAGGGGAGGAGCTGCCTGAGCTATAGACACACCTGGGGCGGGTACTAATGCCCCACCCATCAATGGCGGAGGCGGTGACATAATGGGCATTGAAACACCGACACTAACTAATGTTGAATGCGCAGGCACCTTCACGGCTAATCCCACAGCAGGCAGTATTGCATGGACAACCATCGGTTTGGGCAGAACCACATTACTATAAACCCTGCGGTTTATAGTAATACAGTAAATTTTTTATTCATCCCATTGCAAGTTTACGCAATGCTTACTGCCGAGTTTGTTAGGTTGGGTGTTCCGAAGGATTACGGAGAGGATTATGAGGGGTTGAGGCTTGTCTTTGAAATTAGGTTGCATAATCCTGCTCAATACGTGGCTTACGTATTAGGTATTGATGGCAACGTATTTACCGTTAGTAGGCAAAGCCCGAGGATGTATTACCTAGGCCAGGCTAGATCCTTGATGCTTGTTCAAATATCTCCTAAGGAATATACTGCAACGAGAATTTACCTGGACCTAAGGCATGATGATCTTGAATTCATTGAGAAATTAAGGGCTGGTGAAAATCTGCGATTCACAGTAAACCTCTCTACACAGTTCATAGCATGCGTACCGCAACAGTTTATTCCACCTCAAAACTGCCAATACATACCCATAGGACCTTGCGCACAAACGTTATCATTATCATTAGCACCACAATCACAACTATATCTAATAAAGTGTTATATACCTCTAAAGGATCCAAGAAGCAATAGCTCAATTATTGAGGTTGACCGCGACACGTGGCTTAATGTACTATCTAAGCTAGGCTTTAAGCACGTTAGGGTTATTGAAGTCCCGGCGATAACCAGTGTGGTGAATGAGCATGCTAAGGCGGCTATCGAGCACCTCGATAAGGCGTGGGAACTGATGAGTACGAATTATGAAGAGGCTTTGAACGCAGCTAGGAAGGCGTTGGAGGAGTTGAAGAGTTACGCCAAGGATTTGGGGTTCGTCGATAATGATAAGATTAACTTCGCAAAGATATATGGTGCCAGTCCTGATAGTGGACTAGTCAGAGTGGTGGATGGCATATTCCGTGGGCTTTGGGACTTGTGTAATGTTGGGTCGCATGCTGGTAGGTCTGGGCTAATTAAGAGGGCTGATGTAGAATTCGTAATAACCACAATATACATGCTTATGAAGAGCATGCAGGAAAATATGAAGATCCAACAGCCATGAAACCCAACAATACCAATACCGCGAAATCTAAGGGATCAAGTAGGTTAAGCAATGTGAAGTACGTATTTAGGCACCCACTCGTTTACGGCGGGGCATTTGCATTGATGTTCACAATAATCTCCATTATAGTAACCTTCCTTCTGTTCAAGTCCATTCCCTACGTGATGGTAGATCTAGTGGGTCCATTGCTTGCTGTCGAGTTCTCGTTAATCATAACAGGATTGTACAACGCCATCTCAACAACCACGACTCTTGATTATGAACTTGACGCTGTATGCCTAAGTGGTAATTGCAGTAAGGGGCAGATAATCATCCGCGTTAAGAACACTGGCAGGAACGTTGCTGAGGAAACTTACGCCCTCATAAGTATAAGAGCAAGGAAAGGAAGTGCACTTGAGGAGGAGGACCTTGGGGAGTTCCTGGTCAATAAGGGTCTCTGTAGAAATTTAGTAATTACTGATGAGGATCTACGTATTGAGGATGAGTATCTGCTATGGTTATCATCCCCTGAGGGTGTTACTAAAGTCTCAATAGATCCGGGGCACGGCGATGAGTTGTTGGTTTTTGAGTACGAGAGAGTGCCCGACGGTTACGTCATCAAGGTCTCGAGCAAGAAGGTCCAGAGCGAGAAAGGTGTAGATAAGCCCAGGGTCTGCCTATGGCTTGACTTTGAAGTTAAGTATGCATTTCGCATAATGGTTTATGGGAAGAACGTGAGGTGGCCCTTGGAGATCGAGCATTACGTAACCATGGATAAGCTTGACGCAATAATATCATCTAAGGCGATGAAGGCGATGCTCAATAGGGTGGTGTACATTGATAAGAGGGAGATGCTCAATAGGGTGGTGTACATTGATAAGAGGGAGATGCTCAATAGGGTGGTGTACATTGATAAGAGGGAGATGCTCAAGATTGCTAGGGAAGCATTCAACATAGTACTTAAAGAGTTAA
>Ga0208548_100484_pt1 | contig 15899 bp, 11 predicted proteins | sample ECH_Chost_MetaG_FD_187133 | JGI IMG/M metagenome (GOLD analysis project Ga0208548, IMG submission 187133) | Hot spring microbial mat communities from Yellowstone National Park, Wyoming, USA - ECH_C host_MetaG (SPAdes) (version 2) | ecosystem: Environmental > Aquatic > Thermal springs > Hot... | reverse complement strand
CAGTGCGCTCTTGGTAGCGCTAGAGCGCGAACGCACAAGTATTGAGGCTGCATGGCGATACACCCTCATAGTTTCTGCTGGACTCGTAGTATCACTCCTGTCCGTTGTTCTGGTTTACTTTTCCCAGGGGACATTTTCAATCTCAGACCTGCTTGCCAAGCCAGTATCGAATAACCTTCTAATGTCAGTCGCTGTGGGGTTCGCGCTTGTTGGGTATGGGACCAAAGCCGGGATCGCGCCGATGCATGCATGGCTACCGGATGCACACAGCGAGGCTCCATCTCCGGTAAGTGCAATGTTCTCTGGTATTCTTCTTCCGACCTCTCTCTACGCCTTGGTCAGAACATTCAGTCTGCTGCACGGCTCCTTAGTCTTCGATGCAATGCGGAATCTGCTGATTGGATTTGGAATCTTTACTGCATTACTTGCAGCTGTGATCATGGGTAATCAGTGGAATTACAAGAGAATGCTGGCATACTCCAGTATGGAGAACATGGGAATAATCCTCGTCGGGTTTGCCTTGGGAGGCTTAGGTACAGTCGGGGCACTAGTCCAGATAATTGCGCATGCATTTGCCAAGTCCTCTGCATTCTACGAGGCTGGGAACATCCTCATTGCGTTCAACAGCAAGAGCATGATAGCCGTTCAAGGGCTGATCAAGAGGCTGAAATTCAGTGGATATTTGTTCACAATTTCCTGCTTTTCCATCACTGGCGCGCCACCGTTTGGAGTATTCGTTGGAGAATTTATGATAATCTCGCAGGCTATGAAGTCGGGCAACGTAACCTTAACTATCCTACTTGCATTCGCATACATGTACGCGTTCATTGGTCTTAACAGACAGGCCATCCAGATGGTCTTCAGCCATCGTGATTCTGACTTGGATGGGGAGCAGATGCTTCAGTCTGAGTTGAGTGCTCAACGTGAGAACCTCGCGTTGGTAATAATCCCGCTGGTGAATCTCACAATTTCCCTATTCATCGGCATCAGCATGTTCCCCGTCATTCTTCAGGCTGCTGCCGGATTAGGATTTTGATGAGGAGGCTATTAGATCATGATCCACAAATATGTCGAAAGGCGTCAGGTTCAGGAGGTTGGCGGGCCGATCCAACTATCTTCAATCTTCAGAGCTGGTGGTCATTCTTATGCGCTCCTCACTGACACAGCTGCAAACAAGACGATCCTGAGCGAAGTCCCTGCAAGGCTTGGTAAGGAGTTTGAACTGTTGCTCAAAGGAGGGCAGGCTCCCCCAGGGGCTCCTATTGACTTGGACCCCGGAAGTAAGGTGGAGGGATACGGCTTATTCACCTTCAGGTACGGCCCCGTCACCTATGGTGTACCTGAGGCCGGAGGGTTCAAGCTAGTTACCTACGGGGAGCGGATAATCAAAGTCATACCACAGGTCAACTTTAAAAAGAGGTTGGTCGAGAATAAGGTAATCGGATGGAAGCCAGAAGACGCCCTCTTGTTGGTTGAAAGGTCAGCTGGCAATTTCTCCGCATCCTACTCTACATGCTTCGTAACAGCAGTTGAAGAGGCACTGAACCTTGATGTTCCTTCCCAAGCAAAATGGACCAGAGCTGTAGCAATAGAGCTTGAGCGTATCTACAACCACCTCTATGTCTTTGGGCGTCTGGCTGAGGCAGCCTCACAAAATGTGGCCACCGCTCAGATAAACGCGCTGAGGGAAAGAGTACTCAGGTTAAATGGCAAGTATTTCGGTCATCGGTATCTTTTCGGTTTCAATACTATAGGTGGAGTGAGGTTAGATATCTCCAAAGAGGATGGGAGAGAAATTCTGGATTCGATTAGGACGCTCATAAGGGAATTTTCGGATCTTGTGGAGTACTTCCTTTCCTCTAGGATCTTCCTGGACAGACTGCAGGGGACTGCAAGGCTGCCGAAGCAAGATGCTCTGAACCTAGGAGCTGTGGGCCCTTGCGCCCGAGGTTCAGGGGTGGAGTGGGACGACAGGCTGACCTACCCAATCGAGCCATACGGGGATATCTACATCAACATCGAGACTGACAACGGAGAAGACACAATGGCAAGAACGATGGTGAGGATCCGTGAGATACAATCAAGTGTAGTGGTACTGCGTGAGCTTCTCGACAAAATGCCGCATGATGGACCGAGGTTAGAGCCTTCTTCAGAATATTCACCAATAAGCAGTAATGATCCAGCAGATTTCTCCTTCTGCCGGATCGAAAGTCCCAGCGGTGACCTAATACATGTGGTTCAGCTGGATGAGCAGGGTCGTATAGCGAATCTTCAGGTCAGACCTGCCTCACTGGTTAACTGGATCCCTTTTGCCAAGAGCCTGGAGAACAACGTCTTCACCGACTTTCAGTTCGCTTTCGAAAGTTTCGGCCTGTCTTACGCGGATTCAGACAGATAGGTGAGTAATGGGGAGATGCCAAAAATCTGGGTCCTCCGTGGAATAAAAAAGGGAATTCTTACAAACGAATTCCCGAGAAAGAAGCCAACAGCGGAAGAGATACCAGGGCGAGCAGTGCCACCGGTAGCAACAACAAATTCTGATTGGGTGTCAGGAGAGAAGGTCTGTCCTACTGGAGCTATTCAGTCGGCCCCAGAAAGAAGGATAGACATGGGTAAATGCATCTACTGTCAGAGATGCGCGGGCTCAGGTTTTGACTTTGACGTCAGCAATAAAGGCAGAGTCAAAGCTTTGCAGGCAAATGTCAACGATAATAATGCAGCAGAGGTTGCAAAAAGAATGCGTATATTCAAAAGATCATTCCACATTTTGATGATCGACGTAGGCTCATGTAATGCGTGTAATCTTGAGGTGTTGAACCTCTCGAACCCGTACTACGACCTCACTAGGTTTGGAATCTTCTTCACGAACTCGCCAAAACACGCGGACGCACTAATAGTGGTTGGGGCACTAAACCGGGCGATGGTAGACGTTCTCAAAAGAACTTATGAGAGCATGCCGGAGCCAAAGCTTGTCATATCGGCAGGTGCGTGCGCAATAAGCGGCGGTATTTTCCGAGGTACGGAGAGCTTCGTGTCCCCGATCCAGGATGTCCTTCCCGTTGACGTCGTCATCCCAGGGTGTCCTCCCACTCCTATCCAGATTTTGGAAGGATTGTTGCTCGCGGTCGGCAAGATTGACAAGGAGGCGGTCCTTCATTGATTTCTGGAACCATATTAGTTGAGATTATACTGTGTATATTTGTCGTGTTTGGCATCGGGACAATCCTGGGGCCTCTTTCGAAGAAAGCTGCATATTCGCTGGGAATAGTGGGTTCACTGCTCGGCGTGCTTCTATCCTTGCTAGTGCTAGTTAAAGGGGAAGCGGTTTCAATCTTTCTATGGCGAGTAACCGCTGCGAGCTCCGCTCAACTTGTGATTTCTCCTTTCAGCTCATACTTCCTCCTCATCTCTTCACTCGTCTGGCTTGGGACCTGTCTTTACTCGGTCAGGTACGATGACGATTACCCGAACACTCTGTCTTCTCTCCTTCTTCTTACGATCCTTTCGATGGTACTCATCCTTGTCAGCGGAGATGCTATCACATTTCTCGTTGGGTGGGAGTCGATGACTATCGCATCATTCTTTATGATACTGGAAGGCAAGGGGAATAGTGAAGGAGTTAGGTCAGCTGCATTCCTCTTCCTTGCTTTTGGGGAGGGAAGCAGTGTATTCATAATGCTAGCCTTCTCAGGATTCTACTCTTCTGTCGGAAGCTTCAATTTCCTTAGTCCAAGTGGTATTATCGGTCCGTTAGGGTCCTGGATCTTTATCACATCTCTGATAGGCTTTGGTTTGAAGATGGGTATTGCACCATTTCACATCAACGAATGGCTACCAATAGCACATTCGAGTGCACCCTCCAATGCCTCAGCTTTGCTCTCGGCTACTTTGACGCTGATGGGGGTGTATGGACTGATAAACACAGTCTCACATCTAGCCCAATACGAGTTATGGTGGGGCTGGCTCACTCTAGCGATTGGAGGAATCTCAGCTCTGCTTGGTGCACTATTCAGCTCGGTCTCTGAGCATTCTAAGGGCTTGCCAGCATACAGCACAATCGAAAACAACGGAATGATAGTTATAGCGATCGGTGCCTACTTCTTGGCATCATATTACCATCTAGCGCTGCTTGCAGACTTCGCAATGATCGCGGCTCTTTTTCACGCCTTTTCACATTCGATCTCAAAGGCATCACTTTTTCTTTTCAACGGATGGATAAGCAAAGTCAAGCGGAGCTTCGACCTCAACAGTCCGAATATAATATCCGGAAAGGGCATTGGTCTTGCTAGGCTTGCAGGCATATTCACTGTGCTCTCACTAGCTGCAGCACCTCCACTTGCTGGTTACGTATCTGAATGGATGATACTTGAGGTATTGTTCCAGTCTTTCAGATATGGAGACCTGACGAGTCAGATTGTTGGAACTTTGGTAGGTGCTGTCATAGCTCTCGCTGCAGGTATCGTTATAGTAGCAATGACCAAAGTGTACGGGTTCGGGTTTCTCTGGTCGACGAAAGTGGAAACCCAGAAAGAGTCTGGGGAAGTCGACGGGGGGAAAGCGTTAAGCGGAAGTCTGGTTTATTTATTCGCTCTTATCATCGGTATCGGAGTCGGAGCACCAGGAGTTTTCTTCTTTGCTTCAAATGCAGCATATCATCTTTTGCAGACAGATGCTTTCAGCACTTTTGTGACTGGACTTTTGGGGGTACCAGCATATTTTGTGATTCTATCTGGTATACCATTCGGCGGTTTTTCGCCTACTTTTACTGCTGTTTTTATGCTTGGGCTTCTTTCTGTCCCTGTGTTGATTGCCAGGCTAGGTGGCACGCTGAGTATTCGGCGAACACATGGATGGTTTGCTGGAAACGATCAGCCAGCACATTCATATGAGCTATATAATTCGTTTGGCTACAGCACTCCGATCAGGATTATGTTAAGGTTCCTTCTCCGTACGAAAGAGAGTGTCGTACACAGGGGGGTCCTAAATAACACAGTGGTTCTGGCCCCGGAAGAGTACGTTGTGGAATTAGAAGTTCTTGATGCGTTTAAGAGATTCTATGACTTGCTGGCCAAGTGGACCATTTGGCTATCCACGTACGTCAGCAAAAAGGTGATGCCTGGCAGACTCGGCCTGTATCTGGTTTACATCATGATAGCATTCACATTTGTATTGTTGTATATCTTGTTCACAGTTGCCTAGGTGCATCACGGAACGATGAGAAGTGGGTATCTTCGAGACCTGAGAAAGAATGAAGAGACTGTCCCGAGGAGTTTCTCGGAAGTCGAGTGTTCCAGAGTGCCGAGAACTACAAGATCGGGCTTGACTCTATCAGCCAGCTCAAGAAGCTTCTCACCAGGGTTCCCACTCTCTAGATGGGTCACGGCGTGAACAAGGTTCTTAGTTACCAGCCTTTCCGCGTTTAGAAGTGTTTTCTGACCTATCCTCCAGAGGGAATCCATCACCTCGTCAGGCAAAGGGTCTGGCACACCTACTGGCTTCTGGACGACGTAAGCTAGATGTATTTCGGCTTCCTCGTTTTGAGTTGCAATCTCGACCGCCAATCCTAGCGCTCGAAGCGCCTGTTCTGAGCCATCGTACCCCACAAGGATCTTACGTATCAACCCTCTAATTCCCTCTTATAACAAGTCAATATTGCTCAAAATTACGGGCATATGAGACCTGTCAGAACACAGTTTGTAGTACTCTCTATTGACAGGTAGGATTGTAATCTTTGGAAAAATATTCATCTTGAACGCATCCAACAACGATCCGATTACCCCTCTGAATTGGAACTTACCCATTTTACGGATTCCCTTCAATCTTTTGATAATCCAGGATGTAAAAGTTAGGTTTGAGCCCTCTAAAAGTCTGTGATTTGTTACCTAATCTTCCTGTCAGACCACTCCTCTCGGTTTCAATCAAGTTTAGTTCCAATCCGCTACCTAGTGATCCCGACGGGGTTATTAACGTAACGCTGGTTACATCTGTAGCCTTGTTCTTCTGCTTGGTAGAATTGTTTTAATGGATCATCTTGCGCTTCAACCCTTTCGTGAACAAGGGGTTTACAGAATCAAAGAAACTCTACAGTTAATTGGTGTTATGAATTTGTTTGCCCATCAAACCTGTCGACGATTACATCTCTGGTACTTTTCAGAGCTCATCAATAGCAGGAAAGAAGCCTTTCTTACTCTCAAAAAGAGGTGCATGAGGAGATGCTGAGTCGATTGATAGAGATAATGAAGATTTGGGCAATGTAAGGCTTTGAAGAATTGCGCTGATGATAAAGTAGGCCCCTAGCAACGGGGTGGCCTCCATCCATCTATGCAAAACTGACAGCAAACTAGGATTAAACGATAAGAACGCCAGCACAGTGCTCAGATTAACTGAACCGGAGATTTTCTCTTAACATATATATAACCGTGGTTACATCTAGCGTAGAGATAAGATGCAGTCATGCAATATTGATCTTAGGTGGTGAATTGAGGGCTGGAAGAAACGACCACTCGGGCACCATTCTATTCCATTCTTTTCGAACATCCCGACGAGGACTCTTTTAATGACTCCGTCGACACTCCATCTTTCTTTAGCGATTTGAACATTGACTATATCGTGACAACGGTGGTGGCAGGACGAGACGAGTATAATCTGCGACCCTTCTTTTCTATAATGTTGAGTGATTTAAGTCAGATAGCCTATCGTCACGAAGTTTTCAAGGACTTGGAAGGAAAAAAGTTACGCCAATCAATCGCGAACTTTGCTAAGGGCATGCACATGATGCGGGAGCATCTAGCCCAGTCGGAGAAGCTCCAGTATGAGTACCAGAAGGCGAGCTGGTTCCTGGATGCCATATCAATCTACTGCGACTCAGTTGAATCCCTGACTCAAGAGATATCCTTGGTCAATCTCACTTCGAGAGGATTTCAATCTTTTCGCGAATATCTCAAGTCGTATACGAAATCCGAGAGGTTCAGGTCACTGGTTGATGAGACGCACAAGCTGAAGGATATGCTGTCTAAAGTGAAATACTGCATCCATATTCGAGGCAGTCGAGTGACTGTAAGCAGATATGGCGGGCAACCTGATTACGGGATCGAAGTCGCAGAGACGTTCAGAAAATTCCAGCAGGGAGAGGTGAAAACGTACCTGACTGTATTTCACGAACGGGCCGAAATGGACCACATAGAAGGCAGAATCTTGGACCTGGTGGCACGTTTGTTCCCTGATGTCTTTCTGGAGCTAAAGGAATATTACGCTCGCCATCATGACTTCATCGACCAGATTATCAGTCGCTTTGACAGGGAAGTTCAGTTTTACATCGCTTACCTGGAATTCATCGAGACCCTAATGTCAACTGGTCTGAAGTTCTGTTATCCTGGCATCTCAGACAGGTCGAAGGAAGTCTGGGCGAGAGAGACTTTCGACCTTGCCCTAGCCGCTAAACTCGCTCGTGAGCACTCTAACGTCGTGACCAACGACTTCTATCTTAAGGGGCGTGAACGCATATTCGTGGTATCAGGGCCGAACCAGGGAGGAAAGACTACGTTTGCAAGAACATTCGGACAACTCCACTATCTGGCGCGACTTGGGTGTTTGGTGCCTGGGAGTGAAGCTCAGCTTTTCCTGTGTGACAACATCCTCACTCATTTTGAAAGGGAGGAACACATCGAGAACCTGCGTGGCAAGCTACAGGACGAATTGGTAAGACTCCGTAAGATCATGCAGCAGGCTACCAGCAACAGCATTATCATAATGAACGAAAGCTTTGCTTCGACCACTGTGAAGGATGCACTATTCCTCGGAAAGGAGGTTCTCATGCAGATAATTAAAAAGGACATGCTTGGAGTTTATGTGACCTTCATCGATGAACTGTCTAGCCTTGGGGAGGCGACTGTGAGCATGGTCAGCACAGTAGCACCAGATAACCCTGCCAAAAGGACGTACAAGCTGGTCAGGAAGCCAGCTGATGGAAAAGCCTACGCTATGGCAATCGCCGAGAAGTACGGTCTGACCTACGAAGCGCTAAGGAGGCGTATGGCAGGAAAATGAAGGTATTTCTGATGTACAGAGACAGAGACTTTGACGTCAGCAGGCCACTTCCTGCGAACTCTGAGGCTCTGATTCAAGACCTGGAACTTAACACTCTGTTCAGGGCGATGGCTGATGATGACAAGTTCCTGCTCGAAGTTGCCAGGCAAGCAGTCCTCTCGAGTCTTGTTGATGCTCCAAGCATCATGTATAGGCAGCAGGTGCTCAAAGATTGCCTTGAACATCCATCGGTCATCAGGGAGCTCTATGATGTGGCTGTCGAGGCGATCCGCAACGAGAAAGAATCATGGTGGCTCAGCTCACACTTTAGGTCTCCCAGTCTGATACTCAGCACGTCAACCCGTATGCTTGAGCTATTCCTTACTTCACTCATTCGACTCAGAAGGATTGCGGATGATAATGCCGAGCTGTTTCACTCTGAAGGATTCACTAGGTTCTTCAAAATGATCAAGGACGAGCTCAATGACCAGTACTTTGCTATCATCCAAAACCATCTCAGGCGGCTCAAGTTCGAGGATGGAACACTCATCAGCGCGGAGCTTGGGAAGGGTCTCAAGGGTTCGAACTACACCCTCCGAAGACCACTCGAAGAGAGGCAGGGTTGGACGGAACGCCTCTTCAGGAGGAGAGGCTCGTCGTACAGCTTCGAGGTAGCCGACAGAGATGAATCGGGGCACGAGTCGCTGAGGGAGCTGTATGAAAGGGGGATTAACAGGGTGGCAGATGCACTGGCAAGGTCGACGAACCATATTCTCAGCTTCTTTGTTGCTCTTAGGACAGAACTTGCTTTCTACATAGGATGTCTGAACCTATACGATCGTCTTGCTAAGAAAGGAGAAGCAATATGCATGCCTGAGCCTCTGCAGGTCTCGGAACCCATACTTTCATCCCGCGGCCTTTATGACGTGTGTCTCTCCCTGCGTACAGAAGGTAAAGTTGTTGGGAACGAACTACATGCCGACAAGATGAGACTGATCGTTATCACAGGCGCCAATCAGGGAGGAAAATCAACCTTCCTTCGTAGTATTGGCCTGGCTCAGCTAATGATGCAGTGTGGCATGTATGTACCGGCTGAAATGTTCCGCGCAAACATCTGTACCGGGATATTTACACACTTCAAACGGGAGGAGGATACTACGATGAAGAGCGGCAAGCTTGACGAAGAGCTGAAAAGGATGAGTGATATAGCAGATCAAATAAGACCGAACTGTGTCTTGCTTTGCAACGAATCTTTCTCCTCCACAAATGAGAGAGAGGGCTCGGAGATAGGCCGTCAGGTGATTCGCGCCTTTTTGGAGTCAGGCGTCAAAGTGCTGCTCGTAACAAACATGTTTGAATTAGCACATTCGTTCTACGAGCTGCGTGGAGAAGATATTCTATTTCTGAGGGCAGAAAGGTTGCCTGATGGTCGGCGCACATTTCGAATCAAGGAAGGTGAACCCCTATCCACCAGCCACGGCGAAGACCTGTACAGGGAGATATTTGGTATCGATGAACAAAAGCATAATCGAGAGGCCCACGCAAAGGCACAGAGTGACCGATAAGAAATGAACAAAGCATGGAGAATAATAAACAAGACTTGGGCACTATCTGTTACTGTTTTATCCTTAGATGCTTCAAAGCTATGTTTCTTTCCTAAATGATTCAACAGTGGTAAACATGCGCAAAGTAGGCAGTCTAAAAGCATCGGCCACCAAGTTTGTATTAACGATCGGGGTCATGAGCCTGTTCGCAGACCTCACGTACGAAGCCTCTCGCTCTATAATCGGACCGTACCTAGGTCTTCTCGGTCTTGGAGGAACTGCCATCTCTATCATCACGGGCCTAGGAGAACTACTTGGTTATGGGCTACGTCCCTTTTCCGGTAGGTTCGCCGATACCACAAAGAAGTTCTGGCCTATAACGATCTTTGGTTACTTCGTCCAGATGGTTGCAGTTCCCCTGCTGGCTCTTGCAGGCGATTGGCCTGTGGCCGCCTGGTTGATCATCCAGGAGAGGATGGGGAAGGCCATCCGCAATCCACCGCGTGACGTTATGATTTCCCACGCTGCCAAGGAGATAGGTTATGGCTGGGCTTTTGGGGTGCACGAGGCGCTAGATCAATTAGGAGCACTGATTGGTCCCTTTATTATCGCAGCCGTCATAGCATCAAGCAATGCCACTATCAGCGTTTATCGTGCGGCATTTGCCTATCTGGCGATTCCAGCAGCCATAATGCTCAGCCTTCTTATGGTTGCGTGGCGAACATATCCTCATCCGGAGAATCTCGACAAAAGCCTGCCTGAACCAACTTCTCAGAGACTGCCTCGTATCTTCTGGTTCTATCTTGGTGGAGCAGTTTTTGCAGGTGCTGGAATGGGCGGTTTTCCTCTGATCGCATATCATCTGCAAACGTTTGGAGTTGTGCCTGCCCCGCTCATACCGGTGTTTTATGCTACTGCTATGGGGGTGAGCGGTTTGGGTTCTCTTTTATTCGGTCGTCTGCTAGATAAAGTGGGAATGCGAATTCTAATACCTCTAACCGTGGCCTCTGCGATGGCACTGCCGCTAGTCTGGCTCGGCGGATTTGGTATTTCACTACTGGGAATAGCACTCTGGGGACTTGGGACAGGTACGCAGGAATCGTTAATTCCGGCCGCCGTCGCCACGATAGTACCAAGAGACAGGCGAACTTCTGCTTATGGGATTTTTACGGCTGGATATGGCATATCTCTCTTCGTAGGTAGCGTCGTGATAGGCTTTCTTTACGCAGTAAACCTAGCATCACTCATAATTTTCGGTGTCGTTGCAGAATTCGCAGCGATACCTGTGTTTTTATGGGTCAGCAACAGGCTCAAAGGTTCGGAATAATAATCATGACATTTTTCAAGCGATTTTTGTTTTTCAGAAATTTAGATATTTTGTGAGTAGGCTGCAGCTAAGCTGCCCGGTAGTACAGCGTATAAGAAGGCAGTAATTTTAATGTTGCAGCTTCGTTATATCAAAGATACACAGATAAAGACTCTGAAACTTTCTGGACCTTAAATCAACCAAGCCTGTAACGCTTAGATCTAATCTTGTAGATAACGTTTATTTACCCTAATTCGATATATCAATTCAATGCTTGAGGCCCTGACACAGCAATGGCCTTCATCTTTGAGACTTGAAAATATTTACAAGAGCTACGGTGCCATTAAGGTTCTCGAAGGGATAGATTTAACAATACAGAAGAATAAATCAGTCTGTGTTTTAGGTAGGAGTGGTTGTGGAAAATCCACGCTGCTGAAGGTAATAGCACTGCTTACAAGACCAGACAGTGGAAAGCTGTACATAGATGATAGAGACATAACAGGCATGCAGCAGGAGGAATTAGATATACTGAGAAGCAACCTTGTTGCATATTCTTTTCAGGAACCTTTGCTTCTGCCTTATCTGACTGCCATTGAAAACATAACCGTTCTGCTCAACGTAGAAGAAAAGAAGGCATTAGAGATAATCAACGAGTTAGGGCTTGGAGAGAGAGCTATGCATAGACCAACAAAGCTTAGCGGAGGGGAGAAGAAGAGGCTTGATATTGCTAGGGCAATTCTCAGAAACTGCCCGATACTGGTAGCGGACGAACCCCTTTCAAACCTTGACCCTGACAGTGTATCTAAGGTGATGAACCTGCTCAAAAGGCATAAGGAAAGGGGAGGGATTGTTATCTACAGCTCAGTGGACCCATCAGGAGCAGAATATGCTGATAATGTAGTAAACATGGAGAGAAGGTCTTGATCATTTTTACACCTTATACTCTGCAAGCATTCTATCTATATTCCTTCTGAACTTTCTAAGTGCTATATATGATGCCAAAAATGGTATCGTTATTGCTAGTATAAATGCTATAGATACAAATACAGGAGATATTACAAGCTGAATTGATAGAGTACTAGCATATACTTGATACCTGAATACAAGAAGATGGGATATTATTATGCTAGCTATCAATGATAATGCAAAACCTGATATTGATATAATAAGGAAATAGAAGTAATATAGTCTGTATACATTATTCCATAGCCACCCCTGAGCAATGAATAAACCTGCTTCCCATATTCTTCTTCCTGATGATACATTTGCTAGTAAAGCAGTTACTGCTATTGCTGCTATTAATGCTATTATATCTAATGCATAGTATAAAGGAGCTGTTTGTGATTGAAAAGATAAAAGGCTATCAATTAGAGCTTGATTATACAATACTATGAATCTGGGATATGGATTGATTATATCATCAACCTGATTAACTACATTTGAAACATCGTTTATGCTATCCACCTTTATTATAACATAATTGGGCTCTCCTCCAAAAAGCTGATTATAGGTAGCATTTCCCAATTCATACCTTATGAACGATGAATTCCATAGAAGATAAATCGCTGTAAACAAAGGATTCATTGCTATAGCCCCTGTCGCTGTTGCGTTGAACATTCCGCTAAGGGCTTTATCTTTTTGGTATTCAGTAATGAATTTGCTATAATTGCCAAATGGATCAGGTGAATTATCAGTATAAACAAATCCATTCTGAGTTCCTTGAGGAAAGTATCCTTTAGTAATATCAAGAAGAGTTAAAGGGAAACTGCCTGGACCGCCTACAACTGCGCTAATAACACCTACATATCCAGTCATAATTTTTGGTTGACCGTTAAAGATGATGCTCTGATTAGGCCTAACCTCTACTGCCAAAAAGAGCACCATAGGATATACACTTTGCACTCCTGCCAAGCTTGATATATTATCAATAACACTGAATGGTAATGTATACGCACAGCTAGGAAGCTGACATGGTCCTGCTGGAGTAATTACAATCCATGGAGCAAACTGATTAACATAATTCTGCAATCCATATTGCAGACTGGAGCTTGCAGATGCTAATACTATAAAGGATGATAGGGTTGATGCTAATATGCCCATTAACAGCAATGATATTATTAATTCTCCTTTTGCTTTACGAAGTGCTGCATGCAAGATTCTTTTGTTTGAAGGCAATTTATATCATCTTAATTGTTAAATCATAATAATAAACATTTTTAATTGATATTGCATCTATGCACAGTTGCACCAGAAGTCCCTGTTTGTAGAATTGATTGTATAGCTCTGTTGCGTATTTGCGTAAAGGCTGTATATACTTGTGGGGTAGCTTGAAGTGAAGCTGATACCTGGGTTTCCGGCTTGGACATTCTTACACTGACCTGTTTGTCCATTGCTATAGCCAGCACATACATATACTCCAGAGGGACTAGTAGATACAACATATGTTGACATATACATGACATTGTTATGCAGCTCGCCACATCCTGTACCTGCTGGCAAAGTGCATGAGAACTGACTCGTATATGATATTGTTGTGGGTGCGGTTATGCTGAAGATAGCTATTGCTGAGATAGACATAAGTAATAATAAGAGATATTTCTTCATTGCGATATACAAATTAGTAAAAGTTGTATATATATATCATAATTGCACAAAATATGACTTTTTGCCAAAGTGTAAAAAACAAATCAAATCACCCATGCAAAGTTGTTTAACGACGTCCGTAAGTTCTAGGCATGCTTGCGTTGAGCATGATGAATAATAGATAATGATAAGATTTCTGTGAAGAACCACCTAATTTGAAAAATCACTAAGCAAAAGATTGGTTCTGAAATGCAGGTTCAGGACCGGGCGAAGTTGGGAAATAAGTATAAAATATCTTTGGCGATTACTGGAATTAATTCTGAAAAGTAATTCAAACCAATGATAAATCGAAAAGATATGCCATTAGCAAAGATAAATAAGCATCAAGAAACAGTGCAGAGATATGCAGAAACTTGAAGGAGTTTACTACAACTTCATAGGAGGCGACTGGATTGAAGCCTCAACAAAGAAAAGATATGACCTTTACAACCCGGCTGATACATCTCAGCATCTTGGTAGTTTCCAACTGTCAGGAGCAGAAGACGGAAGGAAGGCAATAGAGGCAGCGAAGATGGCATTTGAATCTTGGAGAGAAATGCCATCTCCAAAGAGAGCTGAAGTCTTGTTTAGAGCATGGGAATTGATGAAGGAAGAGGCAGAAGAATTTGCAAGAATTATTACAACTGAAGAGGGAAAGACTTTAGCTGATTCCAGAGGAGAAGTAAAGAGAAGCCTGAACGTTCTTGAGTTTACAGCAGGAGAAGGGAGAAGGCTGCTTGGAGATGTTATACCCTCAGAACTACCAAAGAACCTGATCTTCACATACAGGAGGCCCCTTGGCGTGGTTGCAATTATAACGCCTTGGAACTTCCCTCTTTCAATACCAGTGTGGAAGATAGCTCCAGCACTTGTTTCAGGAAATACTGTAGTTTTTAAGCCTGCTACCTCTACACCGCTCACCGCAATAAAGCTGGTCAAGCTATTCGAAGAAGCAGGACTGCCAAAAGGAATTCTCAACATGGTGACAGGCCCAGGAGGGACTCTAGGGAAAGAACTCATTTCAAGCCAGGATGTTAAGGCTGTCTCATTCACGGGCTCTACCGAAACAGGCAGGTGGATATACGAAAATGCGGCAAAGACGCTCAAGAAGGTGCAGTGCGAAATGGGAGGTAAAAATGCAGTTATAGTTGATTCCAGCGCAGACTTGGATTTAGCTTCAGATGGTATAGTGCAAGGAGCATTTGGCAGCACTGGCCAAAGGTGTACAGCTACAAGCAGAGTTGTAGTATTGAAGGATGTTAAGAAAGAATTTCTTGAAATAGTTCTGGAAAAGACCTCCAAGCTAAGGGTTGGAAATGGCTTGATGACTGATGTAGATATGGGTCCTCTATCGAGCGAAGACCAGCTGAATAAAGTGCTGTTTCATATAGAGACTGCCCAAGCAGAAGGAGCAAAGCTTTTGATGGGAGGTAAAAGGTTAAACGGAGAAGCCTATGACAAAGGCTATTTTGTTCAGCCTACAATCTTCGATGATGTTAAACCAAACATGAAGATAGCTCAGCAAGAGATATTTGGTCCAGTGCTCGCGGTGCTCGATGCTGAAAGCCTTGAAGAAGCGATAAAGGTTGCTAACCATTCTATGTTCGGCCTCTCCGGTTCTATATACACCAGCGATATCAACAATGCAATGAAGTATGTTGAAAGGGCTGAAGCTGGGATGTTGCATATCAACAGCCCCACCTTAGGAGGCGAGGCTCAGGCACCGTTTGGAGGCATAAAGGAATCTGGCCTTGGGCAGCGCGAGCAAGGTAGAAGAGCTATAGAATTTTACACTGATGAAGTAGTGGTCTACATAGACTACACGGGAAGAAAGAGAGAAGCTAAATTCATATAGCATAAGAAAAGAAGCTATTTCAATATAATTCTGAGTTCTCAACGTGGCTGGAAACTTCTACAAAAGATATAAAACCTTAAACCAATCATACTACGTTTAAATCCTTCAGCTCCAAAGCATAAGTGTGCAAGAAGAGAAAAAGGACGATGTGGTTGAAGTCACCAGAAAATACACTTATGGCACATGGAGGAAGCAAAAGGGCTGGGAGCCTCTTCACATAGTTGATGCAGAGGGCTGCTATTTCTATGATTCATCCGGCAAAAAATACCTTGACTTCTCTTCGCAACTTATGTGCTCGAACCTTGGACATAAAAACAGGAGAATAATAAATGCAATAGCTGAGCAGGCATCGCTTCTTCCATACATAGCCCCTTCCTTCACATGCGATATAAGAGCAAGAGCAACAAAATCTCTGCTTGACGTATTGCCAGAAGGTCTTGAAAAACTCTTCTTTTCAACCTCAGGTACAGAAGCAAATGAAGCTGCAATAAAAATAGCAAGGTTCTACACCAAAAAGTACAAGATTATATCAAGATATACAAGTTAC
>Ga0208548_100483_pt1 | contig 15902 bp, 18 predicted proteins | sample ECH_Chost_MetaG_FD_187133 | JGI IMG/M metagenome (GOLD analysis project Ga0208548, IMG submission 187133) | Hot spring microbial mat communities from Yellowstone National Park, Wyoming, USA - ECH_C host_MetaG (SPAdes) (version 2) | ecosystem: Environmental > Aquatic > Thermal springs > Hot... | reverse complement strand
CCGTCTGAACCAGCCTCAACTTCGTAAGTTGGTAGCTTTATTTCAGGCCTCATGCCGTGTACTCTTTGCCATATTGTTGTGTAATCATCATGGTAAGGTATCAAGCATAACTTTTCCAGTGACCTTGCTATACCCTCAAGTCCCCTGTAATCAACCCACTGATGCCATACAGCCTGGATTTTAATGAAAGATTCAGGAAATTCATATGGCCTACCTTTCTTGTCCTCATTCATCTTATCCAATTCTTCATACCAGCTGTCAAACATATCTATCGGCAGCAAAAACTCACCTCTTATTACAAGCTCTTCATTGTAACTCTTCCAGTTCCTTTTGTCGATAAACTTATTACCCCATCTTTTGTTATTATTATTGCGGCTGTCTTTTGCACACATAAACAAGGAATTGACAGCCGCCCTATAAATAATTATTCAACACAGCATAAATGTTCCTATTTTTGTAAACTAGTAATATGTGAGCAGGATTAAGGATATTAGGAAATCAGTTGACATAAAACACATGTACGTTGGATTGGATCTTCATAAGGCAACGATAAATGCAACTGTAATGGATGAAAATGGCACTGTGTTAAATGAAGTAAAAATAAAGTCTGCTAATAGCCTAAGGAACTTTTCATACTCGATACCATATGGATCGGATATAGCAATAGCTCTTCAACATGGTACTGGGAAGGATATTGTCTGAAAGGCACAACGTTACCTTATCAAACCCGCTAAAGACCAAGGCTATAGCTGAATCAAAGGTAAAGACAGATAAGGTAGATTCTTTTACGCTTGCAAATTTACTAAGGGGAGGATATATAGCTGAAAGCTACATACCTCCTATGGAATTGATGTAGCTAAGGGAGATAGTACAGGGCAAGCCTTGTAAGAGTTAGGTCAATAATAAAGAACAGAATACACGCTCATTTGCTGATGTATAATATAAAGATCAATGCATCTCCTTTTACAAAAGAATTCATTAAAACGTTAAGGGAGCTGAACGATTATAAGATAAACGGCTACTTAAACGTCCTTGAAGTTTTAAACAAGGAAATAGATGACATATCAAACAAAATAAAGGAGATAGCAAATGACAATGAAGATGCAAAGCTTTTGATGAGCATTCCAGGAATATCTTTCTACTCTGCTCTGTTCATTCTTAGCGAAATAGGGGACATAAACAGGTTTCCAGACTCAGGGCATTTGGTTTCGTACGCAGGCCTAGCTCCATCAACTCGCTCATCAGGAAATAAAGTGTACCATGGACTTGTTACTAAGAAGCAGTTACTTAAGGTGGATACTCAGATTAAGTGGGCAAACATAAGGAAAGAGCCTAACGGAACAGTCGGCAACTTCTACTCTAAGCTAAAGAAGAAAAAGGGAAGCGCTAAAGCAAGTTCTAAAGCAAAGATGCTTAGGATAATTTACTGGGTGCTTAAAGAGCACAGGCCATATCAAAGTTAATGGGTCATGACCGCAAGGGTTGGGTTGGGGTAAGGCCTCGATGAACTAATTGCGGGCTGACCCGTTAACAAGGTCTTATGCTTTGACACTGGGGATTGCCCCGAATGGGTAAGTGATATATCCCTCTTGAAATGACAGAGATACGCTAGCTCGCTCTATAAGCCATGACTAAAAATGCTAAATGACATCGCTCTAAACAGCATTATAGTTACTATTGAAACGCTAACATACAGGAAAAGCATTGCCGATAAATTAATAAGCAGCTCACATGGGTACCCCAACCTTTGCAGCTAGGGCTTCCAGCTTATATGTCACGTTGGCTCTTTTAAATCTTCAACTCATATGTTCTGGCCTCCTGCAATTTCCTTCTAAAAAGATTTTTCTCCGATTCCTGCATTATTTTCAGGTTTGGACACCGGTATTTTAAAGATAATGTGCGGTATTTTAAAAATATTTGTATAAGGGACTATTTATAGCTTGAGGAAGGGGACTCCCGTCCCCTTAACTCCCATAAAGTTGAAGTTTTTTAGGAAAGATTATAATTTAACGGCTTGAAAGTATATCAATGCAATCCTCAGTTTGGGAAGATTTGCTCAAAAGCTACATAAATGATCTAGCACAATATTATAATTTTAACGTGCAAGAAATTGTTTCTGAAAGCTGCAAAGGCCTCTTTATAAAAGGTCAAGCTTCTGAAATCTTTATAATGTTAGATAAAGAATGCCAAAACTACAAAGATAAAATGATAAAAGTAACCTGGGGAATACCCAAGTTCTACATAGAAAACGGCATAACAAACGTCGATATATCATATTTAGAAGAATATATCAGGAGCTACCTAAAAATCGGCAATGACAAGCTTCTTTTTGAAAAAAGTTACAAAGAATACCTCAGGCCTAAACAGGTCAGCCTTGAAGCATTAAGAAGGATAAGTGAAGTGGCGCTTGGCAGTAACCTTTCTCAGTTTGAAAATACTTTGATAAAGTTTTACGCTACTGGAAGGATGCTGGTTAAAAAAACTTCGTTTAAAAGCGATACAACGTTTTCTAGAGAAAAGTTCGTAAAAATAGCTGAGGATTTAGATCTTGTACAGTTAAACTATATAGTTCCATCAAACGAGGAATACCTTTATGTTTATTCTCTTACTCCTCTTGGTATAGAACTGGCTCAAAAACTTTCAGAAGAAATGTTTACTGCTAAACAGTCTATAGTGGGCATGTGGCTAGACAGACATGATCCGGCAACCGCATATCTTGCAGCTTACGCTGTTTCGCACAGCAGCATTTACGCTAACTATCCTAACTGTTGCATGCTAACCAGAGAGGCGACAACCAAAGTACATCATATACCGTGTGCTGTAAAAGGAAAAAACGCATGTGAAAAGCTTCTTACCTCACAGCTTCCACCAAAACTGGCGCTCTTTGCAGATTTTATACTTTACAGCGATTCGATTTCTGAAATGCTTTATAACACGTTGTACGAGCTTACGGCGAGTTATCTCGCAAGCCTGAACAGGGCCGAAATTTCGGGAAAAGACTCGGAAGTTTTCTGCATAGTGCCGGACCTGACTAAAGCCATTCTCGACGCTACAAGAGAAGAATTTGTAAAGAAGTTCCAAAAAGATGAGAATGTGGAACCCGTGGCTTCTCTTGCCGCAACCATTATGCTGCTGAAAGATGGGTACAATGAGGATTTTAAAAAGTCTGTCATAAGCTTATTTGGACTCGATGAAAAGAACTTAGAAAGGATACTGAACGAAATGGGCGAACAGGGGATCATAGATAAGGAAAGTTACAGGATCGTTAATGTTGAAAAGCTCGTTGAATATGCCAAAGCTAAAGTAGAAGAAGTTTCAGTCAATCTAGGGCTCTATTAAAGGAATAAGCTCGCTCAATCTGTTAACCGTTATGTCCGGAGTAACTGTGCTGCACACGCTAAATTCATCTCTTTTAACAAGGGCCGACTTTATTCCGGCCTTTTTAAGCGCTATAATATCATACTCTCTGTCCCCTACCCCCAGAGATAGATCCTTTTTTGCTCCTGTAAGTTCGAGCGCTTTTAAGAACACGTCTGGTGCGGGTTTTGGATCTTTTACGTCTTCGGCGCTTACCCAGCAGCAAAGGTACCTGTCAAGATCGAAGTACTGAATTATATCAATCAGCATATCCCTTCCCATACTGGTTGCCAGAGCAGCCTTTATTCTGACCTGATTCAGATGATTTAAAAGTTCAACTGCATCATCAAAAAGTTTTACGCGATGTATGTTCATTTTAAAGTACATCTTTCTTCGTTCTTTTAATTTTTTAATTAGTTCATCACTTGGATCTGGTATAAATTTTGAAACTATAACCTTTGGCGATAATCCAAAAAATTTTTTCAAGTCTTCAGGTTTTACGTTTATACCAATTTCAGAAAGAGTAGATGCCCAAGAAAACATCAAGTTCGGCGCGCTATCTATTATTGTCCCATCTAGATCGAAAAGAACTGCTGAAATTTTCATACGGTATTCTTTATTGTTGTTTTTATAAACTTTTTTAATCAATTTCTAGTTTTATGTATGCACTGAGATATATTTTCAGCTTCATTAACAACTTTTTATAACTTTCTAAGACCAGCACATTTTTTACGATTTAACATAAAAATAAAAAACTATCGGGCCTGGAGGGATTCGAACCCTCGACCTACTGGTTAAGAGCCAGCCGCTCTGCCTGGCTGAGCTACAGGCCCATCTGAAAGTATTATGCGGTGTTTTTATAAATTTTACCTATATTATGCTTTTCCAGTCATTTTAAGCTTATTTTAAACATCTTAAGCAGCAACCCTTTTTGCACATGCAACCTGTTTTCGGCCTGATCAAACACTATCGATTTTGGACCATAAATCACTTCTTTTGTTACTTCTTCTCCATAATGTGCTGGCAAACAATGCATGAAGAGAGAGTGCTTTGGAGCTTTTGATAAAAGTTCATTGTTTACCTGGTACTTAGGGAGAAATGCTTTGATCCTTTCTTCTTTTTCTTTTTCCTGCCCCATGCTCGTAAACACATCAGTATATATTATATCAGCGTCGGATACAGCCTTGACCGGGTCCTCTGTAACCTCTACAGTCCCTTTTCTTATTTCTTCTGCAAGACTTATTATGGCCTGTTTTGGCTGATATTTTGAAGGCGATGCGATTACTACCTTTAATCCTAAAATTGCAGCTCCAAGTATAAGGGAATTAGCTACGTTGTTCTGACCATCACCTATGAACGCTAACTTTAACCCTTCCACTTTACCGAACTTTTCGTTTATTGTATAATAGTCAGCCAGTATCTGTGCTGGATGCTCTAAATCTGAAAGGGCGTTGATTACTGGCTTACTGAAATTCATTGCAAGCTTGATCAAATCTTCATGCCTGTACACCCTGGCCACTATCATATCAACGTATCTCTCTAAAGTATGACCTGTATCCTCTATTGATTCACCCCTTGATAATTGAGATGTAGAGGCGTCCATATAAATGGGACTGCCTCCCATCTGGTTTATTCCGACTTCAAAGCTTACGCGCGTTCTTGTAGATGGCTTTTCAAAGAGCAAAAGTATGTTTTTCCCTTTTAACAACTCATTGTACGGGTTAGATTTGAGTTTATTTGTCATGGACCATACTTCTTTGATTTCCTCTTTTGAAAGATCAGTTATAGAAAGGAAATCTTTCATTGAAAATAAGTTTGCGTGTGAGTTTAAAAACTTAACTGTCGATGGGCAATGCGCTGAAAAAGTTAATTAATTGCAGCTTTAATGTCGTTTTATGGTAAAAAGGGCTATAGCTTTGCTTACTGATTTTGGAGTTGAAGAACATTACAACGGCATCATGAAAGGCGTTATTCTTAAAATAAACAGCGATGCGCTGATTCTAGACCTTGTTACATCTGCAAAAAGTTTTTCTGTAATGGATGCGGCTTTTCAACTGTGGGCTTCCTATAAGTACTTTCCTGATGAAACCATTTTTCTGGTAGTGGTAGATCCCGGGGTTGGAACCGGCAGACAGCCGTTAGCCATTAAAACAAAAAATTACTTTTTTGTGGGACCAGACAACGGCGTTCTTTACCCAGCTGCGTATGAAGATCATATAGAAAATGTAGTAAAAATAACTTCTGAAAAAGTAATATTAAAAAACAGAAATGGAACGTTTGACGGCAGAGATGTTTTTGCTCCTGCAGCGGCTTACCTTTCTAAAGGTATACCCATTGAAGAACTCGGGGAATATACAGAAGTTAAAGAAAAATATTTGTTTCCTGAGCCCACAGTCAATAAAGATAACATAAAAGCTACTGTTTTGCACGTTGATAAATTTGGCGACATCGTTTTAAACTTAAAAAAAGAACACATAAATGGTATTAGTGAAAAGTTAATGATAAAAAACAGAAACGTGCAAATAAAAGCTACTTTTTCAGAGTGCACGGGGCTTTGCATGGTTTTTGGAAGTTCTGGGTTTTATGAACTTGCTCTCAATCAGGGAAGCGCTTCTGATCTTTTAAAATTAAAGACAGGAAACGAGATTGAAATAGAGATCGTTTAAAATGATCCCAGAAAAAGAAATAAAAAGCATGTTTGAGAACATATCAAAGCTGTATGATTTCTTCAACGATCTCTTCAGCTTTATGTTAGTAAGGCTGTGGAGGAGGAGCGTTACGAAACACTTTCTCAGCCAATCAAGGTCTGTACTTGACCTTGGAATTGGTACAGGTTACCTATCAAGTAACGTTAACCAGGACACAGGTGTTTTCCCAGTTGGTTTGGATTTAACAAGGAGTATGGTATTAAAAAACATAAAGAAGCTTCAACGCTTTTCTGATCCTGTAATAGGCACAGCGACAAACATGCCGTTCAGGGATGGTGCTTTTGATACTATAGTATCTTCTTTCACTTTACGCAGCTTTAAAAAGGTTGGTATAGACAAAGTTTTTGATGAATGCGCAAGGGTTCTAAACGAAAAAGGAAACCTTGTCATGCTAGATACTGCCAAGCCTACAAAAAGGCTCGCGCTGGCCTTTTTTTATGTTTACTTTAAAATGGTGAATTTTGTTGGAGGGTTGTACAACAACCCGGCTTATCGCTGGCTTACAAACAGTATAATGGATCTCGACCCTGAATTTGTTAGGAAAAAAATGTTCGAGCGTTTCAATAACGTTAAAGTATACAAGCTTACCGGAGAAATAGCTTACATCTGGCATTCTAGAATACACAAATCCTGAGCATCTCTCAGCATTAAAAAGCGCGGCTTTCCCTTTTACCCATTTTATATAAATATTGAGTAAACAAAAAGCGTAAGAATTACCATTACTGCTGAGTGCAGCAAACCTGAGGATGTCTTCCCCGATATCAATTTTCCGGTTATCAAACCTGAAACAAAACCTTCAATAATGAGGAATTGGAGAATTAGATTTTTAACAGCAGAGGTGTTTGAAAATGAGCTAAAAGGCGAAGTCATGGAAACAGCAGAAAAAGAGCTTGTGTTGTTAACGAAAAACCTGATAAAAAATATTATTATGATCAGCAGGATAAAAAATGAAATGTATATTATGCTTCCATAGTTTCTCATGACGCTTCTTTTTTCATTTTCAATTGCATAAAGGTCTCCAAGATGCTCTCTTACTGATTCCAGCACTCCACTTACATCGCCGCCGTACACAACCAGCCTGTGTATGATTGAAAAAGCTTCTTTTGAAAGCAGCGTTGGCATAGACAAAGCTATTCTGTTTAAAGCATCATCGGGCGACATTCCAAGGTTAAGCATCCTCTCGAGCGCTTCAAGCCTTTTTCTTAATGGCTTCTTCCTTTCATTTTTTGGTAAAGTTATAACGAACATTAAACTTTTTCCAGATTTTACATAGCTTTCTACCTGAGATAGATAATCCAGCAGATCTTTGTCCAATATTAAATTTTCCCTTTCCTGAAGGTATACTGTTATGCCGTAAGGAATAACAGAAACTGCCAGGGTTATCCCGAGTATCATGCCAAACTGATAGCTCATTATTTCTATGCGCTTTAACGGTATAATCAGAATGATAACGATGCCAGCAAATATGCCAGCCAGCAACGGAATATCTTTTTTATTCATCTTGGCCTCATTGCCTCCAGCAACATTATAAAGAAGATGCCCATTAACGGTATGAGCCCATATGTTATGATCAGGAAAAATACATAATAATAAGGTTTAAACGAGATCATTGTGAAGAGCAGTATCATGATCAGCAAAACTGATGGCAGAACCACGAAAAGCGTTGTGAAAGTTTCAGCAATTATGTTAAGCCTTTCTATAAGATATCTTAGGTTTATCTTTTTATCTATCATAACCTTTTGAGAGTATTCAGCAAGAAAATGTCGTACTTCAGAACCCGTCATGAGCGCGCCCTTAAGTGAAAGGATAAACTCTGCGAAGTCTCTGCTTGGGGATCTTTTAATCGTTGCGTCCAAAGACTGAGTTATGTCCATTCCAAAAATTTTGATGTTTCTAACTATAAAGCTCAGCACCTTTCTAGTATACTTATCTGGCTCAAGTGCTAACATATTTTCAAATATTTTTTCAATGGTCATCCCGGTGTCTGATAGGGCGGCCATTTCCATTACCAGATAAGGCAACCTCAAGCTTAAACTGCTTGAAATTTCTGATTTGAGAAAAATCGGGTAAACTCTAAACGTTGCGTTGCTCAAAAAGAAAACCAGAACAAAAGCCGTTGGGACAATATACCAGGGAATCCTTATAAATACAAACAATAGCGCCAAAATGTAAGCGCTTAAAGCTGATGCTATGATCGAAATCAGAAACATCAAGGAAGAGTATTCCTCAGCTGTAAGGTTAATCCATGCCTTTTTAATGTCTTCAGTAGGATCACCGAAAATTTTAAACAGCCATGTGTTTGGTCCTATTCTAGAAAGGGCAAACTTTGCTAATGAATCTAAAATAGACAAGTTTTTCACCGTTCAAAAGCTGCGCTGTACAAAAATGTATAAAACGATATGCTAAAATGTCCTGATTTCAACCAAATTTTTTTATAACTGATGGTTCTCATAAAATATTAATAATTTTCAAAACTCATGATTTAAGGTTTTTGGTTATAAAGTCTAAGATTTCGTCTGCTTTTTCTGCTTTTATAACCTTTACGTTGTACCTGTCAAACATGTGTAGCAGATCGTCGTTTACCTGTTTACCCGTGACTATAAAAATGTTCAAAGGTACATTGCGTATCTGCGATATATCATAAAGTTTTGGAAGGAGAGAAAGTAATTCTTCTACTTTATCCCCTTTGATAAAATAAAAGGCTATCTGCTGTTCGCCTTTCTTAGCCATCAAATCAAACTCATAATCTACACCGCTCAATCCTTTAAATTTCCTGTTTTCAAGTATTTTATACCCTTCGCTTGACAGGAAATTAGAAGCCTGATTTAACTCGTTAAAATATTCTTTTACTAAATTAAGCGTATCTTCGTTCACCCTGTACTTTTTAACGTTAGCTACGATCGCATCTTCCAGGCCAAAAACATGACCATTCTCACACCTGTAAAGAAAGTCCGGGTTAAAAACTGTCTCTCCTTTCTCGCATTTTAGATAATAACCCCTCTTAATTAAATTCTGAGACGTTTCACCTGCTGCAGCATTGATTATGGCGCCGGTTGTTTTATTTTCGTATATTTCTATTTTTTGCAACGCAACTTTATGCACGGGACAGATTAAAATTACATGCAGGTTCATCGAAGCATCTTTAGGGCAAGCTAAAAAACTTTCATTACCAGCATAATAGATGATCTTGCTTTCAATCAGAAGCTTTAAAGTATTCTCATCTAAAACTCTGTTGTTAACAGAATATATAGGTTCTTTTTTTGAAAGAGAAATTCTAATATCTATAGGGTAACCTAAAATAAAATCTAAAAGCACCCTTCTAATGTTCTCTGATCTCAGAATATCATACAACTTATTGCTTTAAATAATAAAAATACGTTCTTATTTAAACATTTATCGTTTTTAGCTTATTATGACCTTGCTTCCAAAAGTTTTCTTCGTTTAATCAACATATATAAAAATGCATAACATTCATATGAGTTCCATCTTTAAAAGATATTGAAGAACTGGGTCTACTATTTCTTCTTGCTTGTTTTTTATTATGTAACCTCTTCTTATAAGAGAAATTAGTGCACGCCTGCTGTGCGGTCCTACGGATCTGTAGCTTTCCCCTTTTGCTATAATCCTCAGTATGTACTTCTCTTTAGCTGAAAGCTTTGTCATCCTTTCAACCCAGAACAGCTGTGCTCTTCTGTCTGTATAAATGCCTTCTGGGTTGCACTTTCCTTCTAACATTCTTAAACCAATTAGTGAAAGCCAAAGAGGAAAGCCTTCAGATACATAATAGGAATCTCCTATGTACTTTTTTGGACAGCTGACGCCGTAACCTTCTAGTCCTTTAGATAAAAAATCAGATGAGTCTTCAAGACCAAATGGCTTTAAAGTTAGTACAGAAAATACTTTTTCAAGCGGGAGATCCTTCTTTTTTAAAATTTCTCTTGCATAACCGAGTTCTGATGAAGCTAACAGTATGCTTATCTTTCTTTTTTTAAGAACCTTATAGATAGATCTGCTTATATCCAAAAAAGCTGGTCCTATCTTTCTAATTTCAGTAAAATCGTCTATAACCAGACAGATTTTTTGGTCGCTTATAAAATTTAGCTCTTCTAAAAAATTATTTAAAAAGGTATGCCTGTCTGATTTGCCCTCCTTATAACTTTCTATCTCTAAAAGTGGGGCATTTAATTCAGATAATGGGCCGGGTAATTTTTTAACCAACCTATTTTTAAGCAGTTCGCTGTACTGTCTCTTTAAACTGTTTATAAAAGCGTTAAAATTCCTTATCTTTTCTCCGTTTATCCATAATGCGTTACACATTTTATGTTCCAGATAAGATTTTAAAAGAGATGTCTTACCTATTCCCAACGGCCCTAACAGAAAAGCGGATTCTGTTTCTGATAATTTCCTTATTTCGTCACTCCTGTCGTATAGATACATATAGCTTACTGGCTTGTTAAAGGAAAACTTTATCCTTTTTAAACTTTCCAATTAAGTTCAACCCTAACTTTAAGAACGTAGATTGCAAACCCAAGCATGTAAGTTGCGAACAACAATGGCTGATAAAGGAAATAATAAACTAACAGATCATAAAATCTGTATTTAATTTTGTAATGTTTTAAAATAAATGAGTAAGCTATCATGGTTAAAACAAATGATCCCATAAATATCGCAAAAAAACGTGTAAAATAAACCAGATAAATCCTAGGAAACCTTGCTAACAAAGGCGTAAATTTGATAACTGGATTAAACATATAAAGCATCATAAAATTGTTAACAAAAGGAGCTGAAATTAGATAAAAGAAGCCCAATGAAGTTAAAGGTGAGACAACAAAGACAATAAAAGAGATAAAAAGCCAAGGCGTCTTCATAAAATAAAAAATCAACCTTAAAAGGTTGTTTAAAATCCATTCTGATAATCCATAAGACCATCTTATCCTCTGATCAAACCATTTTTTTATGTTATCAGGCTGCTTAACGCGAACTTCTATATCAGAAATTATATACTTTAACCCGTGATTATAGCTTTTCAAACCCAGATATAAATCTTCAGCAAAAAAGTGATCAAAACCACCAACCTTAATCAGGCTATCCTTTTTTATCATAAATGCAGCGCCATCCAGAGCTATGGTCTTTCTAGAAAACTTGGAGCCTATTTCGAGAAACTCGCTTGCTATTGCGTAGTCTATTGATGCCATCCTCTCAATAAGCTTGCTGCCGTAACCAAGCTTTACATAATCTATTATGTCCGCATTAGAATTTAGAGCAACCTGAACAGACCTTGATACAAGGTCATCTGGTATAAATACGTCGGAATCCAAAAATATCAGGTAATCTCCGTTAGCTATTTTAACAGCTTTGTTCAGAGATTCAACTTTTCCAATTCTTTTTTCGTTGACCATTAACTTGCATCTCTCTAAAAAATCAGTTCTAAAAAAATCATCATCCGGTTCATCTGCTATGATTATGACTTCTTTTTCTTTATAACTGTCGTTAAAAATAGCTCTTAAAATTTCGCTAAGATTCATTGGGTTTTTATAAACTGGTATGATCACTGAAACCCGTGGCTGGTAGTTCAATTTAATTGTTTAACCATTTGTTTGCTTGTTTTTAAATTTTTTATTTTTTCAGATATTAGCAGTTTATCTTTGAAGCTACCAATAAACTTAAAATAATAGCCGTTTATCTTAATTGTATAGTTTGTCGAAAACACTCGTTCTTGTTGCTGATCGCGACGATGATATAGGTTTAAAGGCAGGTTTATCTACCCCCATAATCGGAAGGGAGAAGGTTTTAGAAGCGGCTAACAAACTTTTGCTAAACGATCCTGAAGAAGCTGACGGAAATGCAATGATGGGCGCTATCAAGGTTTATGACGAATTAAAAAAATCAAACGAAGATTGCGAAATAGCAGCTGTTAGCGGAGACAGCAACGGCGGGTTAAAAGCTGATACGAAGATCAGAAACCAAGTGGCATACCTTAAAAAACAGCTTAATTTCGAAGAAATAATACTTGTATCAGATGGCGTTGAAGATGAAGAAATTTTACCCATCATAATGAATTATGGATCAATAAGGTCTATCGTCAGAATTGTGGTTAAGTACAGCCGAAACATCGAAGAGAGCTACATAATACTGGGCAAGTACTTAAAAATGGCTATATACGATACCAGATATTCAAAGTATTTTCTAGGCGTTCCTGGCATACTTTTGCTAGCATACTCTCTTCTTTACCTTTCGCCCATAAGGGAATATGCCGGGTATCTTCTCGCATTGATTCTGAGTCTGGCTTTTATCATTAGAGGGTTTAATCTTGACAACGCTGTAGGTCAGATGAGAAAGAGCACAAACTTTCTTGTAAAATTTTTGAGCGCCATGTCAGGGCTGATAATAGTAATTTTGGGCAGCATAAAGACCGCACAGGAGATTTTGCTTTCGCAGCAGTTTGCCGTGATTCAAAAAGGTTTTGAAGTATATGCATTTGGGTACCTTGTTGGAGCTTCCATAATAACCATGGAAACTTATGTGTGGATAGCCATAGGTCTGCAACTTGTTGTAAACTTCTTTCTGTATTTCAGAAGAAGCAGATATCTTGCTTTAAGAGAAGCGACGCTTTTGATATCTCTTCTTCTTTTTTACATACCAGTGTACAACGTTGGCATAGTTCTTATGAACCCTCAGATCTCTGGCATATCCCTTGTTGTTATAATACTAGCTATACTTGCCATAATGATAATTCTGATTTACTATATCCTTGCTGATTACTTTAAGGTTAAATAAAAATGAGAGCCGATACAATTTTAAGAAAAATAATCAAAATCATGGGTATAGAATCCCTTTATGAAAAGATGCTCGATGAAGAGGTTAAAGGAGGCCCTTTGCCAAAGCACATAGCTGTTATAATGGACGGTAACAGAAGATGGGCAAACGAAAGAAACCTTCCCTCCTGGGAAGGGTACAGGTATGGAGCCGATATAGCGGAAAAGTTTGTTCTATGGTCTCTTGATTATAATATAAAGATAATAACATTCTATGCTCTGTCTAAAGACAATCTCATTAAGAGATCACCTGAGGAGCTCAGCTCTATAGTCGAGAACATGTATGAAAAGCTTAAAAAGCTTGAAGAAAGTGGGCTTATAGAAAAGCACAAAATAAGAATTAAAACACTTGGAAATAAAGAGCTTCTGCCTGATGCTCTTAAACGGGAATTCGAAGAGCTTGAAAGCAGTACAAAAAACAACGATGGAATGGTCATAAACGTGGCTGTTGCGTACAGTGGAAGGTATGAAATTCTAAATGCTGTAAAAGAAATAGTTCGGGAGGTAAAGGATGGAAAAATTTCTCCTGAAGCTGTTGATGAAGAGTTTTTTATGTCAAAGCTTTATACTGGAGACCTTCCATTCCCTGAGCCAGATCTTATAATAAGAACTTCTGGCGAAATGAGGTTGAGCGACTTTTTACTCTATCAATCATCTTACAGCGAAATGGTTTTTATGGATATATACTGGCCAGATTTAAGAAAGATTGATTTTTTGAGGATCCTTAGAACTTATGAAAAAAGAAACAGAAGGTTTGGAAAATGATCTTATTATTAAAAATTAATCCTAATCTATCAAACTTATAATCAGCACAGATGAATTTTCTGTGTTATGAGCTTATAATTTATTCAGATAATTTTTTAACCTTATGGGGGTTAAGGGGGCGAAAGTCCCCTTCCGCGAGGTAGGGGATGAATAGCCACTTACAGAAATGTTTTTATATAAAGAAATTTTATACTATTGATGCCCAAATGGGCTTTGCCTGTGGAACGCAGGCGAGACGCCTAGGGATGAAACGCCTCTGCGATGGTGGAATGCAAACATTCCACACGTAAGCGTTCCGATGAACCGGGAAGCCCTGTCCGTAAGGTCAGGGTAGTTCACATGAGTAAAACTGTATAAATATAGGGAATCGAAATGATCAATGTTATAATTTCACATTCCGCAGATCTTGACGGAATTTCTTCAGCTGCACTTCTAATAAGAAAGTCAATTTCTTCGGACACGCCATATTTGCTTTATTTAAGGGATTATAAGGACAATGACAGGGTTTATCCTGAAAATATTACTAACATTAAAGAAGTTAAAGTGTTTATAGCTGATATCTCGACCAACTTAAACTCGATAGATCTTATAATAGAAAGAATAAAGAAAACTGATGGAAATGTTGAATGGACTGATCATCACGTAACAAAAGAAGAAATAATAAAAAAATTAGAAAACATAAACGTGGGTTTGCTTGTTGAAAAGGATGCGGGTTCAGCTTCAGTACTTGTACAAAAGCGTTATGATCTTGAAGATGAAATTTCTAAACTCATAGCTGATGCTGGATTTCAATCAGACACGCTGAACATAAAAGATCAATACGTAATGGACTTGGTCGATATCATAGATTATTTTAATTACCTAGAAAAGGATCCGCCTAGGTGCAGGCTGGCTTTTTTAGCTGTTCAACTCGCTTTAAAGGGGCCCAAAGAAGTCGTTACTGAAGACCTTAAGAATGTGCTTGAATATTATAGAAATAAAAAAAGAGAAGAATTGGAGTACACAGCGAAATCGGTTAGATTTTTTAACATAAATGGCTACAGGTTCGCGATAGCTTATGCAACATCGTTGATCTCAGGTACGCAGGCCGCCAATAAAATAATAGAGAACAACGATGCCGATGTCTACATAATAGTCAAAGATGAAGGGGGCATGAGCTTCAGAAGAAAGAAAAATTCTAATATCAACTTGGTTCCGCTTGCGAACATATTTGGAGGAGGAGGACATGAATACGCCTCGGGAGCAAACCTTGGTAAAAAAGTTAAACCAGATGAATTTGAAAAGGTTTCAAAAGAAATTTACGAAAAAATAAAAGAAAATTGGTTGAGCCCTTCTTCAATTTGAAAGCGTATTTTTAAGCCCCTAAAACTCACTTTTTATAAAACTCATTTAATCAGGGTGGCTATTACATTTCTGTGCCTTGGACCATCCAGTTCTACAAAGAAAACGCTCTGCCATGTCCCTAGCAATAATTTCCCGTCAGAGAAAGGTATACAGGAATTGTTCTTTACGATTACAGATAAAATATGCGCATCTGCATTGTTGTCGATTAGGTTATGTTCGTATTTTTCATTTTCGGGAACAACTTTTTCAAACACGCCCAGAATGTCGTTTTTTAGCCCTCTCTCGTTTTCGTTTATCAAAATTCCTGCTGTAGTATGGGGAACAAAAATGTTTATACAGCCTGAACCGTTTTCCTTTAATACTATATCTTTTAACTTTTCAGTTATATCTACCAGCTCTCTTCTTTTTTTAGTTTCTACCTCAAAATAAATATTTTTTATCATGATGTTTTTATAAACGTAACCTGCTTATATGTGTTAAAGTTTTTAAAAAACAAACAATTATAAGTACATAAAATGAAATTGATGTTCATATCGGATGTAAGAAATTTCCAGTTTTCTGATTCACTTATAAAGCTTTTCAAACCAGATGCTGTGTTGAATAATTCTTTTTTATCTTAACCAATAGGCTTTAATTGTTCATGCCATTAGCATTGCGTTCTTAGCATAACTGACCATTGCATCGTATGCCCAAACTTTTTGCATAGCTTCCGCTAGCAAACCAATTACGCTTCTTGCCCTAAGGTCTTCTCCGAACTTTCTCTTTATAGATGAGAATATTCCCTCTATAGCCCACCTAAGGCCATACTTAACCTTCTTTGCCCATTTCTTGTACCCAAGCTTCATGTACTCCCTAACTTCTTGTCTTCTTCTCCGGCTCCCTCTACAACGATAAGTTGTAGCGTTCTTCCTTA
>Ga0208548_100481_pt1 | contig 15927 bp, 5 predicted proteins | sample ECH_Chost_MetaG_FD_187133 | JGI IMG/M metagenome (GOLD analysis project Ga0208548, IMG submission 187133) | Hot spring microbial mat communities from Yellowstone National Park, Wyoming, USA - ECH_C host_MetaG (SPAdes) (version 2) | ecosystem: Environmental > Aquatic > Thermal springs > Hot... | reverse complement strand
AGATACTCATAGTAAGTCATATAAATCGCCAACTTTCATAGCATCTATTATACCAAGCCTTATCCAATAAGTATACATACAATTATAAAAAACCAAAAGCTATCGTTATCAATTCCCCATTTTAGGATACGTGATAGCCCTGTTTGATGACTTAATAGTTGTGGTGTGTATCTTTCAATTCTTCATTTTAGGATACTAAAAAAGAGATTTCTGTAATTACGAATAGCCAAACTGAGACTTTCAATTCCTCATTTTAGGATACCGCATCCGCCTAAATGACGGACGCCTTAGACGCCTAAACTTTCAATTCCTCATTTTAGGATACAAAACAGATATACCGTTACCCAAAGAAGTTAAAGCTTTCAATTCCTCATTTTAGGATACACACGGTTCACGACTCAAGGGTTACGCTATCGACTTTTGCTTTCAATTCCTCATTTTAGGATACTAAACATTTTGTCTATCCCAAGTTTCTTTAGAACTTTCAATTCCTCATTTTAGGATACACAAAGCGTTCACGGTTCAAAAAGTGGCACTCAACTTTCAATTCCTCATTTTAGGATACACCTGGAAAATGGGGGTTAACTCTTTCTAAGAGGAAGAGGCTTTCAATTCCTCATTTTAGGATACCGGTTCGCAACGTTACTAACCCACTAGTCCGCCAACTTTCAATTCCTCATTTTAGGATACTTTTGGGTATAATTGATGAGAAACTGATTGAAATAATCGCTTTCAATTCCTCATTTTAGGATACGGTATGCTTATGCTCACATATACACCCGCATAGTCGTATAACTTTCAATTCCTCATTTTAGGATACTGGAGGCTACTTCGCCACCAGCACCCCGAATGAGCGTATTGCTTTCAATTCCTCATTTTAGGATACGTAGTGCATTAGGGGAATTGCAAAGTGGGTACTATCTTACTTTCAATTCCTCATTTTAGGATACAACAGGTACCCAAGATGTTCAACACGTCCATAAAAAATAAGCTTTCAATTCCTCATTTTAGGATACGTGCTTTTGTTGTGATTGATGAGGCTTCTGAGTTCCCTTTCTTTCAATTCCTCATTTTAGGATACTAAAATAACTAAGAGCAAAACACATTTAACAGTAAAAACCTTTCAATTCCTCATTTTAGGATACTGTGTTCACGTTCAGTTGGGTTAAGGCTAGCTGGGTTTACTCTTTCAATTCCTCATTTTAGGATACCTAGACTCATCACGTTACGCTGACATGTCTTTTTGACTTTCAATTCCTCATTTTAGGATACGGCAAGTCAAAGCGCTCTCTGAAAAATGGGGCGTGACTTCCACTTTCAATTCCTCATTTTAGGATACCAGTGTCCACAACAATCTTGTTAACTACCTGTCCTTGTCTTTCAATTCCTCATTTTAGGATACAGTTAAGGCGTTGATGCGTAAAACTAGAGTAGTTATCCTCTTTCAATTCCTCATTTTAGGATACCTACCTCTGTGAACGCTATGGAATGCTCTGGTAAAAGCTCTTTCAATTCCTCATTTTAGGATACATGTACAAGTTATTTTCAGCCCGAAGGTAGCGTATAGAACTTTCAATTCCTCATTTTAGGATACGGAGCTCATCAGGGAGGGTTTACAGGAGTTCGCACCCGACTCTTTCAATTCCTCATTTTAGGATACGAGGAGGATTAGGAGAAGGTGAGTGAAGCATGAGTGACTTTCAATTCCTCATTTTAGGATACACCACCTCGAAGAGTGGACAGTGCTACTCGGCGAGGTGACTTTCAATTCCTCATTTTAGGATACATGAGGAGCCCCACGCGAATGGGTTACTCATCGGTATGAACTTTCAATTCCTCATTTTAGGATACATGATAGGGAGCTTAGAAATATTTGGCGGGTTATTTTCTCTTTCAATTCCTCATTTTAGGATACTTATATAAATAGTGAAGTTAAAGACCCGCACGATATAATCTTTCAATTCCTCATTTTAGGATACGTGAGTGAAGAGTACTACAAGGGATATAGAGTTGGCTATAATCTTTCAATTCCTCATTTTAGGATACTTGTCTGTGTTGGTGTCTGTGTAATCACCACATAACCATCTTTCAATTCCTCATTTTAGGATACTTGACGTAGCACAAGATAACACACCACCCACGCAGACAAGCTTTCAATTCCTCATTTTAGGATAGCAAGGAAAATCACTCAACGCTACAAAATCGGGTAAAGTCAGCTTTCAATTCCTCATTTTAGGATACGGGGGTGTGTATTCTTCAGTTAAAATGCGAGCCAACTTTCAATTCCTCATTTTAGGATACACCATGGCTACGAGGTCTACAAGATCATACACTTCTTTCAATTCCTCATTTTAGGATACCTGTACTGGTGCACTCATTATATCATCACTCCACTAATAACTTTCAATTCCTCATTTTAGGATACGCCTGCGAGGCTAAGGTGCGCGCCGTCTTCCACATCTTTCAATTCGTCATTTTAGGATACCAGAAACCGCTAAGTTCGCTATTGCGACTTTCGACTTTCAATTCCTCATTTTAGGATACGGATAGGGGTTAATCATGCCTACACTAGCAATATTGATCTTTCAATTCGTCATTTTAGGATACTTGATTTTAGGCGTCAAAAAGTTGAGAGTAAACAGACATCTTTCAATTCCTCATTTTAGGATACTTTATTTGCCTTTTACACCTTCACTTGAACAAGGCTACTTTCAATTCCTCATTTTAGGATACGGGGGTATCCCCCCCGCCGTGGTCGAAAAAGATATAAATCTTTCAATTCCTCATTTTAGGATACATGTGCTCTACGTGTTCTCCACCCAGAGCGGGTGGTCTTTCAATTCCTCATTTTAGGATACATGAATTCTGGCATCATGAACCCATCAACCCCTTCGACTTTCAATTCCTCATTTTAGGATACCCCCGGTTCCGCTGGAGTCGCGATGGCTGGCGAGTACTTCTTTCAATTCCTCATTTTAGGATACTTGTGGAGCGTGAAAAAATATTCTCATTGTTTAACTTCTTTCAATTCCTCATTTTAGGATACGGGTCATGTCTCGAATGGCACTGTGTAAAATGTACGTAAGTCTACTTTCAATTCCTCATTTTAGGATACCAGATACATTTTACCCCCAATATTCAAGGTACTGGACGCTCTTTCAATTCCTCATTTTAGGATACACAATGAAGTCGAAATGAAATATAAATCCTCCTGAAAATCTTTCAATTCCTCATTTTAGGATACCTATTCGCTGTGATAGGTGCTGGTATCGGCTACTTCAGCTTTCAATTCCTCATTTTAGGATACTAGTCAGACAAATCTTGGAGAGGCTTAAAGTCCTCTCTTACTTTCAATTCCTCATTTTAGGATACTTGTTTGGTAAAGTAGTTTATGTGCGAGTGCGATACAGCTTTCAATTCCTCATTTTAGGATACACTCAGAAACTTTAAGCGGCTACCAGTATGTTGAGGGCTTTCAATTCCTCATTTTAGGATACTGAGACAATTGATGCCGCGGGTCACCACGTGTTCGCGAATACTTTCAATTCCTCATTTTAGGATACAGCAGGTTTTAACAGCGTGGCAACTCCCAAGTAAACTGATCTTTCAATTCCTCATTTTAGGATACCTGCTGGAGAGAATCCCTTTGACGAGTTGCTTTCTAACGTCTTTCAATTCCTCATTTTAGGATACATACAAGCGTTGTTTGAAAACCTAGTCGATTACGTCTTTCAATTCCTCATTTTAGGATACTTGACGAAAATCACGCTTCCAAAAAGAGATATTGCGTAAACTTTCAATTCCTCATTTTAGGATACATGATGTTACTATTGATGAGCTTCGTGGAGTGAACTTTCAATTCCTCATTTTAGGATACATGTGGGGTTTCCGCTGAGCGAAGATACCATAGATACCGTCTTTCAATTCCTCATTTTAGGATACAAACCCTTTATCGCGAACGCCTCATACTCCCTTATTTTTACTTTCAATTCCTCATTTTAGGATACTCGCAGCCGAAAATGGCTAGTGTTATGAGCAAGCTAATCCCCTTTCAATTCCTCATTTTAGGATACGTTCTCCGAGTCCTCCGACTAATCTAATCCTATCCTTTCAATTCCTCATTTTAGGATACACTCCTCGGAGAAACCGAACGACTTTAAGAGATTAGCAACCTTTCAATTCCTCATTTTAGGATACATAGGCTAATGCTAGAAGGCGAAATAGGTATAACAATAGACTTTCAATTCCTCATTTTAGGATACTAGATACCACCTTTCAAATACCCTCCTCCTCGTCCGTCGGCTTTCAATTCCTCATTTTAGGATACAGTGAGTAGAATGAGTCAGAAAAACAGAAATTTACCCAACTTTCAATTCCTCATTTTAGGATACGGAAGTCTACGGGGGTGGCTCCTAGTGGAGTGTAAGTCTTTCAATTCCTCATTTTAGGATACCCGCTCACTCGTAGACGAACCCGTGAGGGGGTTCGTTATCTTTCAATTCCTCATTTTAGGATACAAGAGCTAGGCGTCATGAGAAGGTTAGGGATTTAATTAACTTTCAATTCCTCATTTTAGGATACCGGCGGCGCGCCAGCATGTAGATGGCCGCGACTACTTTCAATTCCTCATTTTAGGATACATGTGAAAAAAGATATTGGGTGGGGCGAGAAAGAACTACTTTCAATTCCTCATTTTAGGATACTGGGGGAGCATGAAGCTCATAGGGGCGACACAGTGTACTTTCAATTCCTCATTTTAGGATACTGAGCCATAGCCTCTATGCATCCCGGTTCGTTCATGCTTTCAATTCCTCATTTTAGGATACCAATTAGTGGAGTCGTGAACAGTGTCTTCTTGTTCCTATCTTTCAATTCCTCATTTTAGGATACTTGGTCAAACAATGCTTCCTTAAAGAGTAATTCAGCTAATCTTTCAATTCCTCATTTTAGGATACACAGCACTAACGGATATCCTGAACGGTATAAGCACAGTGATCTTTCAATTCCTCATTTTAGGATACAAGACCGTCAAAAGTTGATTCTCGACGATATGGAGTCAGCTTTCAATTCCTCATTTTAGGATACGAGTTGCACTGAAGCGTAAGTCTTACCCGAACTCCTCATACCATCTTTCAATTCCTCATTTTAGGATACGGAGACCAATATCTTGGTGGCAACTACATCTGCGGTAGCATCTTTCAATTCCTCATTTTAGGATACGAGGACAGTAAGAGGTGGGACCTTGTCGGACGTTTTGTCTTTCAATTCCTCATTTTAGGATACAGGTTGCTGGCCGTAAGTAAGTCAGTAACGTCCCCAACCTTCTTTCAATTCCTCATTTTAGGATACTATATACGTGTTCTCTTTATTTGGCGCCCCAGTATACATACTTTCAATTCCTCATTTTAGGATACGAATACGTCTCTTAGCTTGTACCAGGCTAAAGGTTCTTTCAATTCCTCATTTTAGGATACGTGCAGACTTTGATAATAGGTTCAAACTACGAAGTCTACCTTTCAATTCCTCATTTTAGGATACCTAGCATAGACACGACCGCAGTTATTACACTCCATACTTTCAATTCCTCATTTTAGGATACCTAAAGACTTAGAGTTTAGAGAGCCTAATTACAGGGAGGTCTTTCAATTCCTCATTTTAGGATACTTGAGGGTGACATGGCTTATGACGAGGACAAATACAACTTTCAATTCCTCATTTTAGGATACTTGAGGGTGACATGGCTTATGACGAGGACAAATACAACTTTCAATTCCTCATTTTAGGATACATGCATAACCCACTTGTAGTGGTATCCACTTGGGTAGTGGACTTTCAATTCCTCATTTTAGGATACTCCCCTAACCCGGCTGAGCACCCCTAGTACATGTTCTTTCAATTCCTCATTTTAGGATACCTACTGAGAATCAAAAACAGTCAGAGGATTATCACGGTGGCTTTCAATTCCTCATTTTAGGATACCATGGTTGAATAGTGTGGGGAGGGCGTTAAAATATGAGCTTTCAATTCCTCATTTTAGGATACCTAAGGCGGGTGTGGCCTACGCGATCTTCGTGATTATAGCTTTCAATTCCTCATTTTAGGATACCATTATGTAAGCCAATGCGCGCTTCGGATTATCGAAACTGCCTTTCAATTCCTCATTTTAGGATACACTCCAGCATCACTCATACAGCAGATGCTGAGAAGCTTTCAATTCCTCATTTTAGGATACACAAACGTTATAGTCACATTCGAGCAGCTTTGTTCCTTTCAATTCCTCATTTTAGGATACCCACCTAACTAAGCCCCATATTCGTAATAGAAAACCACTCTTTCAATTCCTCATTTTAGGATACACACCCCCACAGGCGGAAGAATCCCTTGAGTTCTACTTTCAATTCCTCATTTTAGGATACTAGGCGGATGGATGCTAAGCTTAAAATATTGGAAGCTTTCAATTCCTCATTTTAGGATACGGGCAAACACAGCCCCAAGCACAGCCACAGCAACCACCTTTCAATTCCTCATTTTAGGATACTGGAAGCGAATAGGTTACCGTGAAGGTATTTTTTTGACTTCTTTCAATTCCTCATTTTAGGATACTAGGCCCGCTTGTGTTGGGGTGGTTGTTCGGAACTACTTTCAATTCCTCATTTTAGGATACCAACACAAGCGGGCCTAACAGTAGACCCCCCTGCCATCTTTCAATTCCTCATTTTAGGATACTAATGTCTGGTTTTAGCTGGAGGAGTGGAGTGAAGCAGCTTTCAATTCCTCATTTTAGGATACTTTCTCGATTCTTGGTTATGTGGGTCATAGGATTACTTTCAATTCCTCATTTTAGGATACTCAAGGGAGTGGAATAAAGTGCAAGTTGGAGACTTTCAATTCCTCATTTTAGGATACCGTCAAAATATTCCTGGCGAACTACTGGATAAACGCGAGCTTTCAATTCCTCATTTTAGGATACTGGGTTTAACCTTAGTTGGTTTAACATATCACAGGCAAATCTTTCAATTCCTCATTTTAGGATACCGGGCACACGGAGCCCATGAACGAGCTGGCGCAGGCTTTCAATTCCTCATTTTAGGATACCAGCTGAGGTGAGGAGGAGGCCGCGGCGGCACGCGACTTTCAATTCCTCATTTTAGGATACGCAACGGCATACTTTTGAGGGTGACACGCCTTACGACTTTCAATTCCTCATTTTAGGATACAGAACTTAAAGCCTATTGTGGACCGTATCAAACATACTTTCAATTCCTCATTTTAGGATACAAAACCTCGCCTATAACACCCACAAGTGAAAGAACCAGCTTTCAATTCCTCATTTTAGGATACCAAGCGATATATACCCGTGTTCACGGAAGACCAATTATTCTTTCAATTCCTCATTTTAGGATACACAACCCCAATTACGAGCCCTCATAACTAACGCCCTAATCTTTCAATTCCTCATTTTAGGATACGGCTCTTTTAATTATATTGAGATAAGGTTATATATCTCCACTTTCAATTCCTCATTTTAGGATACCGCCAAGATTCGATATCGTTGCCGGGAAGCCAGTTGAAGCTTTCAATTCCTCATTTTAGGATACATGACGAATTCGCCTAATGTTTGTATTATTTCGTATCTTTCAATTCCTCATTTTAGGATACAAGAGAAAGTTGAGTTATTCTTAAAACGTGGTAAACATGACTTTCAATTCCTCATTTTAGGATACACACCAACTAGAACAAGACCACCCTGCGGTAAAGTAACCCTTTCAATTCCTCATTTTAGGATACCGGGGTGTACGCTGTGCCATCATTCAACTGTACAAGTACATCTTTCAATTCCTCATTTTAGGATACCTGAGGATACCTACTTCCGACGAAAAGCTTAAACGAACTTCTTTCAATTCCTCATTTTAGGATACCTTCCTGAGGAGGCCGAGCTCCCAGTGCCCCGCGTCTTTCAATTCCTCATTTTAGGATACGTGCTTTTCGGGGAAGAGGAAGAGCGTAAGTTTGAGTATACTTTCAATTCCTCATTTTAGGATACACACTGAGGGGAAGGGTCGCCGTAGGAAGGTTCACCCGCTTACTTTCAATTCCTCATTTTAGGATACCGATGACTAAAAACAACGTTATAAGCATACAACAAGTCTTTCAATTCCTCATTTTAGGATACGCTAGTATCGTTATGCGTCGTGCCTGCGTCACAGTCTTTCAATTCCTCATTTTAGGATACCGGAGGCTGATGTGGTCGCGGTGAAACTCTCCGAGGCCTTTCAATTCCTCATTTTAGGATACCGTAAGCGTGTCTCCGAGGCGGGCGGAGGCTGGGCGGAGACCTTTCAATTCCTCATTTTAGGATACCGATAACCTCGCCAGCGTTGCAGGGCATCGACGCCTTTCAATTCCTCATTTTAGGATACGTAAGTTGCAATAGCTACTTTAGTGTACCACGTTCTCACCCTTTCAATTCCTCATTTTAGGATACACAAGCTAATGTGTTTCTTTGACGCCATGCCATCCGTCTTTCAATTCCTCATTTTAGGATACTCGTAAATGGGTTATAGGATGAAAAGTCCAACGTATCTACTTTCAATTCCTCATTTTAGGATACCCTCAAGCAGGCTTCACACGCGCGGGAGGAAAACGAGCTTTCAATTCCTCATTTTAGGATACAAGAACTATTCACGCCGTTGAATCATGAAGGCTTGTTCATCTTTCAATTCCTCATTTTAGGATACCTGTGGTTTTTTTAACTTCGGTAGCTTCGTATTGTGCGTACTTTCAATTCCTCATTTTAGGATACAATCGTATTGCGTCGTGGATTAGTGCGCGGGTTGCTGAAGCTTTCAATTCCTCATTTTAGGATACAGCAGGCTTATAGTGCTATGGTTAAGGGGTGGAATACTTTCAATTCCTCATTTTAGGATACTTGAGAAAACAATAAGCACGGGGGCCAAAACGCTTGGAAACTTTCAATTCCTCATTTTAGGATACGTTGGGGAGGAGTCTAGCGCGGGGGTTCCAGTCGAACCTCTTTCAATTCCTCATTTTAGGATACCGTTCACGACGACGTCGTAGTCGTCTACAAGGTAGTAGTCTTTCAATTCCTCATTTTAGGATACGACCCTTAGGAAGCGCCCTCATCAGCTTTTTATTCGAGTCTTTCAATTCCTCATTTTAGGATACCAGGAAACTGCTGATACTAGTTACTGACGGTGAACCAACCTTTCAATTCCTCATTTTAGGATACCACGGTTTCAGCGTTGTTGAAGTGAATCCGAATACTCCTTTCAATTCCTCATTTTAGGATACCTGGATAGACAGGACTTCGTATACGAGTATAACCCGGTACTCTTTCAATTCCTCATTTTAGGATACCCATGAAGGGGTTATTTTGTACTTCCCAGTGCCTAATGGCCTTTCAATTCCTCATTTTAGGATACTAGAGACTGAAGTGCAGAATGGAAAGGAAGTGAAGAACTTTCAATTCCTCATTTTAGGATACATACCCCCCCGTCGTTAGTGGATATCGACCAAAACACTTTCAATTCCTCATTTTAGGATACAACTGCACACCCCCACCCGAACCCCCCTTAGCCAACTTTCAATTCCTCATTTTAGGATACTTTTGTTAGATAAGGCGGGGTTCTTTAGTCCACTTGGGCCTTTCAATTCCTCATTTTAGGATACAACGTTCGACTTAACCACGAAAACAAGTAAGGGGACTTTCAATTCCTCATTTTAGGATACCTGAATCCCCCTGAGTATCGTGGAAAACGAAGCCACTTTCAATTCCTCATTTTAGGATACGAGGTGGTGGTGGTCTACCACAGGGGGCGGGGTGGTTCTTCTTTCAATTCCTCATTTTAGGATACTCGTCGTGAAGCCGGCGGATGGTATTAACAGGAAAAACGTCTTTCAATTCCTCATTTTAGGATACTTATCACCTAGCCTTAGCTGGCGAAACGGGTATAATGATCTTTCAATTCCTCATTTTAGGATACTCTACCCTGTTAGGTGGGTAGGTGGTTGAGAGATGAGTGTCTTTCAATTCCTCATTTTAGGATACACGACAATCAGACACAGGCAGTGCAGACGAAACAAGCACCTTTCAATTCCTCATTTTAGGATACCGCACGCGTGGAGGTGGGGACATATACGTGTACTTAGCGACTTTCAATTCCTCATTTTAGGATACTTTCAGCTTTCCGCACAAGCTCAATGGCGTCATTTAGCTTTCAATTCCTCATTTTAGGATACAAATAGATTACAGTAACCCAGATAGACCATTACTAAATGACTTTCAATTCCTCATTTTAGGATACTCGCCGAGATGGAGAGGGAGGAGCGAAGCAGGGAGCCAAGCTTTCAATTCCTCATTTTAGGATACCCCGCTACCCGTGTACGCCCTGAGTCTGAGTGGTGACCTTTCAATTCCTCATTTTAGGATACGATGCATAAGGTAGTAACATTATCCTCTCATAGTATTCTCTTTCAATTCCTCATTTTAGGATACGGTACTTCACCAGCGTGGACTGTCTCTGGTTCTAATCCATCTTTCAATTCCTCATTTTAGGATACGAGCTCGAAGGGGTAGTCGAGGTATGGTACATCCCCACTTTCAATTCCTCATTTTAGGATACTAAAGTTATCCTTAGGGGGTAACAACACAAGTATAAGCTTTCAATTCCTCATTTTAGGATACACAAGTTTTGTGGTGCTTGCCTCGAGTGGCATTGTGCTCTTTCAATTCCTCATTTTAGGATACATGATTAACACGGATGGGGTTTACTTCATCAATGATTCTCTTTCAATTCCTCATTTTAGGATACCTACGCGTGCATGGGGCCACAGAGGTGAAGGGCTGGGTCTTTCAATTCCTCATTTTAGGATACCGTTGATGCTCCACCTATGAATGAGATATTACCTACTTTCAATTCCTCATTTTAGGATACAGAACAAGGTGGCCGAGGCTCTGCACAAGTCCAACTTTCAATTCCTCATTTTAGGATACTCAAAGGGCTCACTGATGATGTCAAGAAATTCCTTAACTTTCAATTCCTCATTTTAGGATACGGGGGAGGTGCGTGTGGATGGCTGATGGGGAAGTGGACTTTCAATTCCTCATTTTAGGATACACTGCGGGAAAAAGTACTCGGAGACCTATATGGTGGACTTTCAATTCCTCATTTTAGGATACCCAACCAGCACCGCAGCCAACATGCTTTGAGATACTCTTTCAATTCCTCATTTTAGGATACCATTGACCAGATGCGTCCTATGGCTGTCGTCCCCGCACCTTTCAATTCCTCATTTTAGGATACGGCATTCCACCGCGTCTATTATGTCCTGCACACTTATGCTCTTTCAATTCCTCATTTTAGGATACTAGACCTAATGGAAGAGTACGTTAAGGCAAATAGGCTTTCAATTCCTCATTTTAGGATACTTAGGTCGGCTGCGAGGTAGGCGCTCAAATCCTCGTACTTTCAATTCCTCATTTTAGGATACAGGGTGAGAGTAAAGTATACGAGAAGTGGGGGGTCATCGGCTTTCAATTCCTCATTTTAGGATACCATACTCGCAATAGGCCTAGACGTCCTCTACAATGTCTTTCAATTCCTCATTTTAGGATACAGTGGAAGGTGTTGAAAGGACTCTTCGGTGGGATAAGGCTTTCAATTCCTCATTTTAGGATACACTCCTACCCGCCGTGATCTTCCAGGCGGATGTAAGCACTTTCAATTCCTCATTTTAGGATACTCGCCCACCACCCTAAGAAGAGTATCGGGCAGCTCTTTCAATTCCTCATTTTAGGATACTTTACTAATAGTTACTAGTAGAGAGAGACGACATTACACCTTTCAATTCCTCATTTTAGGATACAAGCAAAAAAGCCCTCGACTACTTTCTCCGGAATCTTGTCTTTCAATTCCTCATTTTAGGATACCTGTGGGTGCTGCTCGTGGGGTTTATCAGGCGTTGGATGGCTTTCAATTCCTCATTTTAGGATACACCCAAGTTGACCGTGATTTTGTCGCTGCCGGTCGACTTTCAATTCCTCATTTTAGGATACCACAAGCACTAGCCCAGTGTCTAGCAGGCTCTGTAGATTTCTTTCAATTCCTCATTTTAGGATACAGTTCGGCGCAGAGTTATATGACGCACTCAAAACTTTCAATTCCTCATTTTAGGATACACATAGTGTTCGAGAACACATCGGATGTGGCGGAGATAATTTACTTTCAATTCCTCATTTTAGGATACTGACTGTGGATTCGATTTTGAGTTGGAGCGGGTCGACCCTCTTTCAATTCCTCATTTTAGGATACCAGCGCCTTGAAAAGTATGAGGAGGAGCAGGAGGAGGAGCCTTTCAATTCCTCATTTTAGGATACATATCATGGAGTGGGAAATAGCTAGCGAGCGTTTGCCTTTCAATTCCTCATTTTAGGATACTTGAAGGCTCTTCGCGGAATTATTAAGTATTAGTTGAATTAACTTTCAATTCCTCATTTTAGGATACAGCGTGAAATAGAGAATGAGGCTAAGGGTGCAGAGTAAATCTTTCAATTCCTCATTTTAGGATACATGGCGGTGATGAGGCAAACCCATTCGTTGAGTTAGAGCACTTTCAATTCCTCATTTTAGGATACACACGTATTAGCGCCATCGAGCAAAGAATAAATGGTCTCGCTTTCAATTCCTCATTTTAGGATACTGCTTCTCCTGGGGCTGCCTCTGGTTCTGCAGTGTAAGGCTTTCAATTCCTCATTTTAGGATACTGACCAATTGGGGCAGGAATTAGACCGTCTCAAGTCGGTTACTTTCAATTCCTCATTTTAGGATACCTACCCGTGAAGTCGACTGTGCCACCACTACTTGAAAGCTTTCAATTCCTCATTTTAGGATACCTCAGAGGGAAGGAGGTGACTATACCGGACGTGTTGAACCCTTTCAATTCCTCATTTTAGGATACATAGCGTTTGACGACACTAGTTCAGAGTACATTTATGCCTTTCAATTCCTCATTTTAGGATACTATAGTCGTGAGATTGATGAGATAGGTAGTTAAAATTAGAACTTTCAATTCCTCATTTTAGGATACACAGTCATACCCACAATCAACACGAAGGCATTAGACTTTCAATTCCTCATTTTAGGATACCACTAATACCCAAACTGAGCGTGTGTTTCAATTCCTAACTTTCAATTCCTCATTTTAGGATACATGATGCCCAGCGTGATCACACCCACGAGGCTCAGCGCCGCTTTCAATTCCTCATTTTAGGATACGGTTGTCGATCCCTAGTCCCACCCCACAGATCAACTTTCAATTCCTCATTTTAGGATACAGCAATACCAATGGCTAAGCAATGGTACTACGACCACTTCTTTCAATTCCTCATTTTAGGATACAAAAAGAACACAATCACAGTTTACTATAGACATCAAAAACTTTCAATTCCTCATTTTAGGATACTGGGTGAGTGAAGCATGAGCGAAGAGCTTAATGTAATAATCTTTCAATTCCTCATTTTAGGATACGGTATATATATTGCTTCAGTGCGTGCGGACATATCCCATCTTTCAATTCCTCATTTTAGGATACCGGTAAAGAGACGCAAATTGACAGTTCTGACCACTTTCAATTCCTCATTTTAGGATACTGGGTTAAACCCAAGCCGATGGTAAAATTGGATAAAGAGTCTTTCAATTCCTCATTTTAGGATACCGCAAAGTCAACAGTCAAACACCGACGAAAGCTCTACAAGCTTTCAATTCCTCATTTTAGGATACCAACATAACCTTTACGATAAGTCCCGACGCCAGAGACTTTCAATTCCTCATTTTAGGATACAGTATGGGCGAAGAGCAAATTTGTAGAAGAAAACATCACCTTTCAATTCCTCATTTTAGGATACGAAGATAACCCGTTCGTTGAACTTTTGCGAGACAAAGAAGCTTTCAATTCCTCATTTTAGGATACGCTTTGTTTAACCCTATTTTTCTTTCTCTACCCCACTTTCAATTCCTCATTTTAGGATACGTGTGGGTTGCACAAATACCAATTGCAACCACTTTAGTCACTTTCAATTCCTCATTTTAGGATACCTTCTGAACACCTATCCTTTCGCGACTCCTTGGAGAATGACTTTCAATTCCTCATTTTAGGATACCAGCCCGTATAAGACCACTAGTAGGTATATATTTACTTCTTTCAATTCCTCATTTTAGGATACCCATGGTGGTCGCCTCCACGCGGCGGGGGGTGGAACTTTCAATTCCTCATTTTAGGATACGTGCAAAATATTTCTATGTTTCAGGTGGAAACATAGTCTTTCAATTCCTCATTTTAGGATACAGAGCAGTCGCCGTATATTGAAACGAGGTTCGCGGCTTTCAATTCCTCATTTTAGGATACGCGTCAGGCATACACTAGCGTCATTAAGTCGATTATGCCCTTTCAATTCCTCATTTTAGGATACTAAATATCAGCTATGGTATGTCGATGGGATACATTCCTTTCAATTCCTCATTTTAGGATACTTCCAACTGTGGTTGATGAGAAGGAGAAGGAAGACGTAAACTTTCAATTCCTCATTTTAGGATACAGGGCGGGTGTCCACGTGACTGACCTGGTGTCAGAGTGTCTTTCAATTCCTCATTTTAGGATACGATGCGAATGGTAGCCAATGGGGATTCAGTGTTACAAGTCTTTCAATTCCTCATTTTAGGATACCTAAGTGTTTTGAACCCGTTAGATGCTCAAAGTGTAATCTTTCAATTCCTCATTTTAGGATACTTATGGCATCCAAGACCACAACAACATAGGGTAGACTAAACTTTCAATTCCTCATTTTAGGATACTCATCTGTTTGGCGGTCTTGAGGAGCAGGGGTGTGATCACCTTTCAATTCCTCATTTTAGGATACACACACACTTCCAAGAACAGCATCCATCAACGCTTGGAAGTCTTTCAATTCCTCATTTTAGGATACTTAATATGATGGGTGTAAACCGGCATATGCCGGATCTTTCAATTCCTCATTTTAGGATACTCGATTAGAAAAGCTTGAGTTGGGTAAGGTTACTAGCTTTCAATTCCTCATTTTAGGATACACGATGGATGCGAGGAGGGGGAACACGAAGCTGCGGATTGCTTTCAATTCCTCATTTTAGGATACCTCGATTTGGTTGTCGTGGTTACAATCAGGACACGCAACTTTCAATTCCTCATTTTAGGATACCTACCGTGTATTATTCGAGCTTGAAGGTAGTTAAACGTCTTTCAATTCCTCATTTTAGGATACAACACCTTCCCCTGCGGTGCTATGTGCTGGCACCCAGGCTTTCAATTCCTCATTTTAGGATACGTTGTTTTCGCTCATGCCTCACTCACCCCAGCAACATCGACTTTCAATTCCTCATTTTAGGATACGTTAGAAGAGCCTTATGCAGTTTCTACAATCACTAATGCTTTCAATTCCTCATTTTAGGATACTTGATAAAGGAGAGACAAAACAAGAAGAGAAAAGGGCTTTCAATTCCTCATTTTAGGATACCGGGGATGGAACCCACGGTCTCCATGCGGGCCAAGCCTTTCAATTCCTCATTTTAGGATACCGAGGAGGTCGGGCGGCGTGAGCCAGTCCCCGCATCCAAGCTTTCAATTCCTCATTTTAGGATACTGAAAAACAGAGGGGTTCCCTCTCCACCCAACCCATCAACTTTCAATTCCTCATTTTAGGATACGAGCTTGTTCAGTCTTTGGCGAAGGCGGGTATTGTGCCTGCTTTCAATTCCTCATTTTAGGATACCCACTTTGCGTTCAGGATATTCAGTAATCAATTGAACTTTCAATTCCTCATTTTAGGATACTGGACGTTTATCTATATCTCTTCAACGATTTAAGTTTTTTGTATGG
>Ga0208548_100477_pt1 | contig 15997 bp, 31 predicted proteins | sample ECH_Chost_MetaG_FD_187133 | JGI IMG/M metagenome (GOLD analysis project Ga0208548, IMG submission 187133) | Hot spring microbial mat communities from Yellowstone National Park, Wyoming, USA - ECH_C host_MetaG (SPAdes) (version 2) | ecosystem: Environmental > Aquatic > Thermal springs > Hot... | reverse complement strand
TAATAAAGTTATGTTTGCAGCTGAAAGACCTATGATTGCTCAACCTAATATAATAGTTACTAGACCAAGTACAACAGTTAATCAACCAAGAACAAGATCTCAAAGAATAAGATATCAAGTACCTATACCCCAACCAGTAAATAACCCACCAAAGGTAGTACCTCAAAGTCCTCCAGTTCAACCTAGAATACCTATTAAAGAAAAACCAGAAGTTACTCAACCACATGAAGAAATTAATCAACTTAGATTGGGAGAAAGAAAAATTAGCTTAGAAGAAAGGAGACCATTAGGTCCACCAACTATAGAAGAAGAACCTTTTGACGAGACTAGACAAGAAGAAACTTTTGAAAATACCCAACAAGAAGAAAATCTAGAAAATAGACAAGAAGAGATCTCAGAAGAAACTTCAGGAGAAATTCCAAAAGAAACTTCAAAGGAAGTTCCAGAAGAATAAAGATGGATAGAATACCAAGACATTGGGTAAAATTTATAGGAGGAAAACCTCCAACATTTGAGGAATTATATCAAATAATTAGATCTAATTTGGAAGAGTACTTTAACTTAGTTAGATTACCAAATCCAAAGAGATCACATATTAAGAGACTTATGCATTATGCTATAGCATATTTACAAATAACTAATGGATTAAGAGCTTCAGAAGCAATCTTTGCTATGAAAGAATTCTTGACAAAAGGTAATAAGAAATTTAAAATGTTAGCTGAAAAGTCTAATAAAGAAAGATGGGTTATTGTAGCTGAACCTTTAGCTTCAATGGCTCCAGTGCTAAAAACCTATCTAGATACTTTAAAGAATGTTAATAGAGGCAATTATAAGGAATTCCTTAGATACAATATGGGAATAAATCCACATACATTAAGATATGTATTTATATCAAGGGCTGTTAAGAGGGTTGGCGCAGAAGATACTATGGTATATATGGGCTATAAAGATTTTAGACATATGATGGAATACTATAGAACTATAAGATCTGAAGAAAGATTGGAAGAACTTATAAATAAGATCATAAATATTTAATAAATGAATATATTAACTAAGTTGAAATCTCTGTTACCTAAAAATACGAAAAATTCTAGCTATCTAATTTTTAAAGAAATTATTACTATTGAAGGAGAACCAGTACTTGTTGTACCTATCTATGCTTTAAATTTTAGGAAGCTTTTAAACAAACTTTTAGAGGATAAAAAAGCTCAGATGCTTTGGAATGATCTAAGAGAAAAATATAGAAAAAAATTAGATGAGCAAGAATTATATAAAATTTTTGAGTTTTTTATCTTTGCTCTCTACATGGAAACCATTTTAGAAGATATAAAAAAAGAATTAACTATACCTAGTTCATTGCGTAATGAAAGAGGGTACTACCTTTATAGAGCTCCAGAACTTTTTAATGGGAATCTAGATGAAAAAACTTTTAAAAAGTTCTTAGAAAAGATGTGGAATTATTTCTATTACGAATTTTATGAAAAGGTATTCTAAAAAGCTTAATAAATATCCAGCTCTAATTTTTCATTAAGAATCTTTTCAATATTCCATACCTTAATTTCTTTAACATATATCTTCTTAGGTTCTCTAGTACTATCATCTACTACAATTACAAAGGTTCCGGATATTAATTTTCCTCTTCCAACAATCTCCTCTAGTTTAAAGCCAATTCTCTGCATGTTTTTTATTATTTCTTTCTTATATCTTTCTATTAGTTCTCTATCCTTTGCTAATATTGCTCCATATACATTTGTAATAAAACTTCTACCCGTGGGGTTTACTGGCCTTAACAATTCTATATAGACCTCCATAACCTTATTATAAGTTATAACACTTATAAACTTTTATATACTTTAATAAATATGGCAAAATGGCAAATAACAAATATAAATACAGTTGCTTATTTTAATATTCCTATTAGGCTAGAGCAATTAGCAGAGCATATTTATAAAGATTATCCCATAAACTACCGTCCTGAAGATTTTCCAGGATTAGTTATTTATCTTGATAAATTTAGAGTAAATATTTTTAGGACCGGTGCAATGATAATAACTGGTATAAAAAAAGTAGAAGATATAATCCCTATTATCAATGAAATAAAAAGCTTATTAAAAAAGTATAATATTTCTTTACCCGAAAATTATAAACTAGAAATAGCAACTAGCTCTATAAGTGGTAAGTTTGATTATGATAGTATAGATATTGAAAGAATAGGTTTTGATTTAGAAGATGCTATCTACGATCCAGATAGATTTCCTGCAGTTACTGTTTATTATAATATCTCTCCAAGTTATAAAGTATCTTTTAATATCTTTAAGAACGGTTCCTTTGTAGGCGCAGGATTTAGAAGTGATCCTAATTTCATTATCCAGCATATAGATAAAGTAGTAAACTCTTTTCAAGAAGATATAGTTAAGAAGTATATTAAGTAATTTCTGCCTTAAAATTTATATATAAGAAAAGTATAATAATTATTATGGTGTATATGGATATGTTCAATAGAGAAGATATTTTTAATAGAGACTTATATCCAGCATATACAAATATAGTGGGAGGAATAAGAGATAGATCTATCTATACCCCTGCAAGAAACAAACTTGAGAAATTAAGACAACTTGTTAGAAAAACATATAGAATAGTACACGACTTAAATATAGAATATCGTAATGCAGATATAGAGATAATAGCTAGTATACTAGGTGGAATTGACTATCTTGCTCAAGAAATGGAAGATCTTATTAATGAAATTCTAACAGAAAAAATGCCACCTAGTCCAGATAGTGAAACATTTAAACAATATTTAAGAAGAATTCTATATGAAGTAATTTATAATATAGATAATGATACAGCTGCTCTCATATTTGACATAGATCATGGAGATGAATATGGTATAGATTATTATCAGTTTGAAGATGAATTAGCTAAATTTTTAGATGGTACTGAAAGAGCTCTCAAAGAAATAGAAGCTTCTCTAAACCAAATTCTTAGAAGAATCTAATCTTTTTTTATGAATAGATTAAGATAAAAAGCTCCCATAAAAATTTATAAGTAAGAAAGATATAACAATTATAATGGCATTCCCAATCATAGGAGATTTCGATGAAAGAAATTTTGACAATGAGATATATCCACCATACAAAGATATAGCAAAAGATATAGAAAATATGTCTGAATTTGCTCATACTAGGGGTGATTTTAAGGTTTTAAAAGTATTTATAAAAAAAGTTCATGAGCAATTAGATCAGCTTGAGAATTATATCTATTTTAGAGATTATAAAAGATATAGATATTCAATATACGCTATTTTAGGTAAAATAGATGACCTTATTGAAGCAATAGATGAAACAATTAATAGAATAAAAACAGAAGTAAAAGAAGTACCAAGATACCAAACTTTTGAATATTATATATCAAGAGTCCAATTAGAAGTAATTGAACCTTTAATGGGAGATATTAAAACTTTTGAACATTATATAGAACAAGGATATGATATTTCTGATGAATTACCTAAATTTATAGAAGGTACTAGAAAGGCACTTAGAGAAGTACAAAAGATGATAGAAGAAGTACTTCAATATACATAAATTTTTTATGAATAAACTTTATCGAAAGGGATATTATTATGAAAGAAAGGTCAAGCGATTTCTGCTATCAGAAAATTATCTAGTTTGGCGATCTCCAGGTTCTAAATCTCCCATAGATATTATTGCTATCGATAATAAAGGTAATGTAAGGTTAATCCAGGTTAAAAGTCATAAAAATATAAAGAAAGAAGAAATAGAAACCCTTAAAGAATTGGCAAAAAAGTATGAAAATGTACCTAATGTTGATATAGAACTCTGGATCTTTAATAAAAGGCAGAAAATAATTTATAATAAAAAAGCCCTTTTAAATTTATAAAAAAATAAAGTAAATATTTATATATGGATGAAGATTTATATATAAGAGATGAGTATAACCCTTGGGAAACTGATGCTAGTAGGGTTATCCATAGTCTAACAATAAGATACCTTAGGGCTTATAGAAATTTAGAAAATTCAGCTAGAGCTTCTAGAGGGGTATTAGAAGCAAAAACAGTTCAAGATACTTTAATGGGAATCTTTAGATGGGAATTAATAGAAAGATTCCGTATACCTTTTAAGATAGATGGACCAAATGCTGTAACTTTATATCAGCCATTTATCTACAAAATGAGAACATATATACCACTTGTTGGTAATGTTGCGAGTAAATTCTTACAAAATAGTCTATTCTTGATATTCGATAAATTTAAAATTGATACAACGCCTTTTGATGATGCTTATTATTTTAGGGTAGCTGATTTTATGAGAAGATTAGCAGACTATAAAGATAATATTAATAAATCATATTTAAGAGCTTTCTTATTTAACAATTCGATAGTATATCTTGAATATAAAACAACATTCTTCTTAGGAGAAAAGGGAACTTATTTTGTATACTTTAGACCATTAAGACCCAATGAAGAGGAAGTTAAAACAGCAATGATTGATTTATACTATACCATTGCAGATCTCTCTGGGCGTGATTAATTTATATATTTAAAAGTATTTTTAATAAAGCTAAAACATCTAAAACAACAACAATCCCTGCTAAATATTTTATTAATTCATTTGAAAGTAAACTTAAATCCCAAACTATAGCCAATTCTACAATAGTACCACCTATTATAATTAAACTTACAAATAACTTGGGATCCACATATAATAATTAACGTTATTTTTTTAAAGTTTTATATAAAGTATTTAGTATATGAAACTACAATTAGCAGAGAAGTATTTAATTTCTGATATTCCAAAAATTTTAAAAGAATCTTTAGCCGCACATTATAAAGATATATTCACTTTTAAAGATTCTATACCATCCCTTTATATAAAATTCTTAGCTTATCATGCTATCGCTTATTTTCAATACCTAAATAGCTTTAGTGTAAAAGATGCAATAAATTTATACAAGGCATATATATTATCTGATGGGAAAGTCTCTAATTTCTACTATCAAAAATTTAAAATTCCATTTAAATTTGATGATCTTTTAAAAAGCGTGAGCCTAACCTTAATGAATTATAAAGACATAATACAAAATATTTCTATTAGTGAATATACTTCTCACTTTAGATATAGCCATGACATAATACCTACCTATATAACTATTCACAATTTATTGTATATATTTAAGAAGATTGGACTTGGAGGACTAATAGCATTAAGAAGACATAGAAGAACAATCGATAAAGAATTTATTCCCTATATATTAAAAGATTTAAAAAATATTTCTACAAAATAATATATGAACGGAAACAATATAAATGAGGTCTTAAATTTGGTAAATAAAGTCCTTGGAGACCAAGATTATACAAACATAGAAAAAGCTATCTTAATATTATTACACCTTTATAATGATAAAGTAGATATCTATAGATTACATAAGATGGTCTTTTTAGCTTCTTTAGACTTCCCAGAATTAAGAGAAGAACTAGAACCTAAGCCATCTATGTATAAGGATATATTTTATGATGAAAATATAGCTGAAGCCATTGAATCTTTAAAATTTGATGGCTTAATAGAGGGGGATACTTCACTTCAGTTATCTTCAAAGGGACTTCCATTTCCGCTATCTGATAAAGAAAAGGATATTTATGAAGAAATTATAGACTTATTTAAGGATACAACTGATGATGAAATTTTAGCAATATTTTATTATAAACTATATGATCAAATAAAGATAATAAAACCACTAAAAAGGATTGAAAGTAACAGAAAGAAATTAGCTTTGAGCTTATACCAAAAAGGAAAAATCTCTATCGAAGCTGCTTCAGAGATTGCCGGTATGAATATAAAAGATTTTATGGAAATGCTAAAGAAAAAAGGTCTATTAGCCTAAAAATTATTGAGCTGCCTTTGTCTTAACAAATACATACACTGCCCCTTTACAGTATGGACATGTGCCCTTCATAGCTTTCTTTCCATTCTTTAAAGAAACCTCTTGAGGATTTTCAACTGGTACTTTTTTCTTACATCTAACACAATATGCCATATATTGCTCCATCAATAATATATATTACCCTCATTTATAAACCTTTTGAATTATGTCGCATAACTCAAAGGGTAAGTTTATAAATCTTGAATATATAGATAAAAACATGAGTAGGGGAAAGGGTAAGCTAATGATTGCATATAAATTCAGGGCTTATCCTACCCCTGAACAAGAGAAAAAGCTTCACGAAATTTTTGTTATTGAGGCTCAACTTTACAATGAAATGATTAAGAAAGTTAATGAAATAGATACTCATGATTTAAAAACTACTGAAAAAACTTTAAGACAAGTCATCCACGATTTAGAAAATTTGTGGAAAGGTAAAATATATTCTAGAGCAATATATTTTGTTGAAGAAAAATTAATTGCTAACTTAAAAGGCATGGCTCGCCTAAAGAAAAAAGGTGAAAAAGTTGGTTCTTTAAAACCAAGAGAGGAGTTTACTTTCTTATTTTATAGACAGCATGGATTTAAATTAGATATTGATGGAGTTGAATTATCTAAATTTGGAAAGATAAAAGTACTATTTCACAGACCCATAGAAGGGAAAATAAAAGGGGTAGGTATAAAATTAGATAAGGATAATAAATGGTATGTTTATGTTGTATCTGAAATAACTCCAAAACCCTTACCTAAAACTGGTAAAGTTGTAGCTATTGATTGGGGCATTGAAAAATTAATAACTACTTCTGATGGTATTGCTATACAAAATCCCTTAATATTGGATAAATTAGAAGAAAAGATTAAAGGATTACAAAAAGCTTTATCAAGAAAAAGGAGGGGCTCTAAAAATTATGAGAAAACCAGGGTTAAATTAGCTAAACTTTATAAGTATACAAGAAACTTAATTAATGATTATCTACATAAAGTCACTACATGGTTAATTGAAAAGTATGATGTAATATATGTTGAAAATATAAAGGTTGAAAAATTAATACAAATAAATCGTGCTAAAAAATTAAGAAGACATATTTTACAAGCTAATTATCATAAATTTTTAGAGCTTTTAGAGTATAAAGCTAAATTATATGGTAAACAGGTTATAAAAGTCTCACCAAAAAATACATCTAAAAAGTGTTCTAGATGCGGTTATGTTAACAAAAAGTTATCTTTAGATGACAGAAATTATAAATGTCCTAAATGTGGTTTAGAAATTGATAGAGATTATAATGCTGCTATAAATATCTTGAATGCGGGGCTGGGGCAGCCCAAAGAGCCTGTGGAAGGGAAACCTCTACAGTACATCTCCTTCTCTGAGGGAGTGTACAGCAAGTTTCCCGGATGAAGCAGGAAACATGTGGTAAGCTTGTAAAGGGCTTACCTAAACAGGAGAAAAGCAGAGAAGCAGAAGGGCAGAGAAAAGCCCACCATAACCGAGATTAGATGAAGCCCACTGGCTATAAAGATTAAATAGCCCACGATAACTAACGTTAATAAAGCCCACCTATAATCTGGGTTTTAAAGCGCCCACGATAACAGAAATTATCAGATGCCCACTTATTTAAAAGGCTTTTTCATATATTTATTTTTATGAAGATAAAACTAAATCCCAAAATTTTAAACATGCCTCTTGAAGAGCAACTTCAATCCCGCCTAAAAGAAGCTAAAGATATAAAAGATAAGATTTATCTATCTATAGCCTATTTTCAGTATATAAACAAACTTAGTGTCAATAAGGCAATTACTTTATTCAAAGAGTATATTCTATCGGATGGACAGAAATCAGCATATTCTTTTGGGATCTATTATATAAGGAATGAAAAAATTATAACAAAAAAGGTGGATATTATCCTAAAAGTTGATGAGTTCTTATCTCAATATATCCCAGAAATAATAAATAATAAAGATTTAGTAACTAAAATAGAAAAGAGTAAATATATCAAAGCTATAAAGAAACTTCTAAGAATAAATGCTTCAGATATTACATCCTATACAATTTATAAGATGATTAATGATATAGGCATCCACAATCTAGTATCCTTAAGAAAACATTGGGCTTTATTTAGTAGGGATTTATTACCCTATTTATTAAAAAATAAGACTCAGTTCTGAAAAAATTTATTTAATTTATCTATAAAAGTTAAGAATACTTTTTCTACTGTATATATACTTGATCTAAAAGTTATATCATCTACAACTCTAAATAGATCTGAAAATATATTTGGGTCTAATATAATTTTTTGATATTTGTTAGGTATGACTATATCTGGATCATTTTCTTTTAGATATAAAGCTATTTGATATACTAAGATATGATCTTTTTTTCTTAGAAGTGCTATTTCTGTAAGAGGAATTCTATTTAAGCTTCTCTTAAGAATATAATCTAGATATAATTTAACTTTAAGAAAAAATATAAATATTATAAGTTTATCAAAATTGTTGTTTAGATCCATATCTTTCTTATTTAAAAGGGGTTCTATTAGTTTTGTTAAGCCCTCCTTTACATTATTTTGAATTTCTCTTATATTTAATATCTTTATTGGCTCTGAACTTTCAGAAGATCCCATATATGCTATATAATCTGTAGTTTCTAAGGTGCTTTTACCCACTCTTATTATATATATTTTGTCTGTTAGTTTTCTTATTACAGCTCCTCCCATATAATATATAATATAGAAATATATTTATAAATTGTATCCCACCCCCACCACTTTAAAGGTCACGCATTGTATGATTTTTTCAGGTAGGGGTGGTGGGGAAGAGATCTGTCAGATTTGCAGACTTTTTTCTTCAAATCTCTCTAATCTTTTGACCCCCTCCTCCAACCCCCAAAATCAGAGAGATTTGAAGAGATTGGATTTTTTTATCTCTAGTAGTTGGTAACAAATATTTATAAAAAGAACTGTTTCTATTTATAAACTTTTCGTTGTGTACCGCATTAGTGGTAGTTACATGATTCAAATTTACAGAGGTTCCAACTAACATAGGGGTTCCTGTCCCATTAGTTAGTGGTAACTTATAATTTATATATCTACAAGCATGATCAAAATTTATATACATAATAAAAATATTATCTTTCATACTTATAAATCTTATTTGCTCTTAATAGATTCTTTAAATAGCATATATGCCTTATCAATAATATCTTTGTTTAAGTCTTTTTCTTCCTTTAGTATTTCCTTTAACTTCTTATAATAGTAAATAAATTGGTTTTTATCTTCTAATTTATTTAGTACGACATCTGAGAAACCAATCTTATAATTTAGTTCATCTAGTAAATATCTAGCTAAATTATATGCAACTTCATCTTCAAAGCCTACTATTAATTGTGATAATTCTACTAAACTTTTACTATATACATATGAAATTATTGTTCTAATAGCTAATTTTACTAGTAACAAGAAGCTAAATAATTTATAAGCAAGATCTTCGCCACCATTTGTTTTTTCAGCTATGGTTTGTGTTAAAAGTCTATGCTTTTGTAATGCCATCCTCTCTAATTGCTTAACAGTCATTATTTTTATTCCTCCCTTTAGCATTTCCTCAGCAGATATATCTTCATTTTCAGTATCGTTTATAAAAAGCTCATTTTTCTTATAAACATAAAAAACAATATCAATACTTGGATTATCGTCATCCCCTGCTCTAAAAATTACTAAGCTATTACCATAGAGATTTGCTACTATTGCTCCCATTGTTTAATTAATGTATCAAACTCATTTAAACTATTATATACTGCATTCCATTTATCTTTATTAGATATAATATCGATCCTATTTCTTAATGAATGAGATATATACATATGTACCAACTTTACAAAGCTTTTGAGTATATCCTCTTCTGGTTTATTATGATCTAAATTATATAGCAATTTCAATGAATCTAGTATTAATACATCTTGTATTGTTGTGTATGCTTTACTTTTAATTGCCATTGCAGCTATCCCATATAATATTTCTCTCATATATTTTTTCCAATCATCTATGATAGTAATTTCTTCTTCTGGTACTGAATCTGGTACATCTACTAAATAAATTAACTTATATGCTCCCTCTACTATCTCTGTTGGATTCATTTTATTCTTTAATTTTTATTACTTGGTTTTTTGCTTTTTTAGCTAATAGAAATTCGATAAATTTTTCTCTTGCTTTCTTATCTGATGCTATCCACTCTAATGCTTTTCCATATAATTTTGTCTTTTTTATATTTAAATTCATTTTAAGCCATTGAAATGCTGTCTCTATTTTATCTAATTCTTCACGTGTTCCTGAAAAAAATATATGAACTTCTTTTATTTTATCCTTATCCGCCTCCATGCTATAATATATGAAAGTTAAAATTTATAAAGCTTAGCCCACCTTAAAGAGTTAAGTTAAGTTTATAAAATCTACCATTAATATATTAATCATGGTAGTTGAGAAGTCCTATTGGGTAACTTTTTTAGATAGCGATAATCTAGAGTATATAGAAAAAGAAGTAAAGAAAGCAGCCATTGAAGTAGATATGGATATGCAAACATTTAGGGCATGGATCTTTAAAGCATTTGCATATAATCCAGAAGTAAAAGCTAAGGTAATAGAATATATAAAGAAAAATGGATCAGGAACAAATCAATAAAATAGAAGAAATAATAGAAAACCATCTCTTTAGAGAAAAAAATACACCCGATTATGAACTAAAGAAGATGGATGTTATAATAAAGTATTTAATATATCAACAACTAAAAGAATTAAACATGAATTTAGACAGCATAGAATTTAATTTAGCAAGATTTATAGAAGAAGATTCTGGATATATAGCTGATCAACTGGAATCTATAAATAAGAAATTAGAATCTATAGATGAATCTTTGGTTAATATGGCTAATTCAGGATTATGGGATATATAAAAATGGCACAAGTTACAAAACAAGATATATTAAATGATTTACAATTAGTTAAAAAAGGATTACAGGAAATAGAATTCTACATAAGAAATTATACTGAAGAAAGTAATAATGTTAAAAAGGGGGTTAATGGAGTAATAGATTATATGAGTAAAATATTAAAAGATATAGTTGATAAGCAATCAATAAATTATGCTGAAATATTAAATGATGCTAAAAAGAAAGGTTTGGAAAAAGAATTCAGAACAGCTTATAGTACATTAAGAAAGCTTAATTTTATAGATTATGATCAACAGAATAAGTTAATAATTATAGGTAGTAAAACTAAATATTTAATGAAAGAATATACAAATTCAAAATTTCAAAGACTAAAAACTACAGAGCTGAACCAAAAGAAAATAAGTGAAATTTATACTTGGGTACTAGATCAAATAAATAAGCATGGTTGGATAGAAATCAAAGTAGTAAATAAAGAATTTGAAGGTTATCAAAAAGAGGTTGCAGAAGCTATTGATAAAATAATTGCCGAAGGTAAAGGTAAATTAGTAGATGGGGGTCAATTATATAAAGTTGAGAATACTCAATTAAAAACTACAGATACTAGTAAAGCTAAAAGGATAAAGGAATTAAAAGACCAAATAGATACTTTAGAAAGAAGAATTAAAGTGGGTCAAGCTGTGGAATTATCAAAAGAGGAATTACAAAAATTAATGGATGAAAAGAAAAAGCTTGAAGAAGAATTAAAACAATTAGAAAACCAACAATGAGTGAAGAAAAAGATGACCTAAAAGTATTTGCAGTAATGACTGCACTTATTGGAGTATTTGCATTAGCATTATGGGGATTATACTCTTTAGTCTTTTCAATACTTTTAAATAAACCTTTAGTATATATATTCTCTGCTATTGGTAATATTTTAGAAAAGACTTTAGGAAATCTACCAACGATAGGTCAATTTGCAGTATTATTTCTTATGATGGCAGGAATATTAGGAATTAGATTCTTATTAAAAAATGAAAATGATATAGAAAGATATAAGATTATAGTAATAATATTTTGGATTATATCATTAGCTACATTTATTGGTTTATGGGGATATTCTGCATTTAGTCCTATATCAATATCAGTAATTATAGGGATTAGCTTTATATTATTTATAGCTCCTCCAATTATATTTGAATTCTTAAAGGGCTTACAATTCCTGTTATCAAAGCTCTCACGATGACAGACTACGATCCAAAGCAAATTTTTAATGAACCTTTTTTTATGGATACAATGCCAGAGAATATAGATATTACTGACGAAAAATACGATGGTATTAGCCCATATCTACCATTTATAAAGGATTGGAATTCAGATATTATAGATACCATCTATTGGAGCAAACCAGAAAAGGAGAAAGAATTTACATTAAAACTATTAAGAAATGGATCTATAGAGTTTATTGGAAGAATAACTGAAGTTAAAGTAAATTCTCCAGAGGAATTTACTGCAAGATTAACAAATGGTATTGAAGTTATATTTAATGAGAATATATTAAAGAAAAATAATCCAGATATAAATGATAAGGATTTAACAGATATACTAGAAGAGGTTAAGAAAGCAAGATTATTATATATAGACATTATAGCAAAAAGTAAAGATAAAAAGCATCATAAATTTTATATAAAGTCCTATATGGATCTAGCAAAAGTTGATTTAAGAACTAAAGAATTATTAGAAATAAAAGAAAGATACAAAGTAACCTGGTTTGATCTATTTTTATGTGCTATTAGTATTAATCCATTTGATATGAATACTGAAGATTATCTACTTTTGAGACAATTCTATGTTCCTAGAGTTTTATCACTATTTCCTGTAAAAACAAGAGATGAATTTACCAAATATACTCATTTATTACAATTCACAAGACCAGGATCCGGAAAAAGTACCTTCTACTCTAAATTATCTAATATCATGAGGATACATATATTTAGTAGATTTCCCTCAAGGACAAGGTTAGTAATGGATGCAAGAACTGCAGCACAAGGTGCAATATTTCATAATGACTATATTGTAATAGATGCATTTGATAAAAATTTAAATAAGGAAAACTTTGAGGAGTTTATGTCTTATGCAGAACGCGGATTATCTAATGGAGAATGGGATATAGAAAAAGGAAGCGCATCAACTAAATCAGAAAGAGATATAATTAAAAGAGACGTTGGCTTTATATTTTTAGGTAATGTAGATAAAATAAATAATGAAACTTTAACTGATTTCTTAAAAGATGGAAGAGAATGGCTGAGAGGAGAATTAAGTAAAAGAGGATTAACTCCAAGTTCAGTTGGGGCTTTTGTAGATAGATTAGCTATGATAAGTATAATAGATCAGGATTTTGATATTGACAGATATGTTATAGATAAAACATTAAGAATACAATACTTTATGGCAATGGTAAATATAATAAAACAGAATATACTTAAAGCAAAAGTTAATACTTCTAAACTTTCCGATATGGGTAGAGGTAGAGAGAGGACTTTTGCTAAAGTGATTGCAAGAAAATTAAGAGCTTTAGAAATTTCAAATGTTATTAAGGATAAAGATCCACATATACCTGATATGGAAACAGATATGCAATTGGGTGGTGCTGAGATGTTGGCTAAATCTTTAGTAAGTGGTACTTGGGGTTGGAAAAAGCCTCAGTCTCAATAATTTTTATTATTACTATATAGAATATTATTTAACCATTTTTCATCGATAATGCCTCTCTTAATTAGTTCTATCAAGAATTTTGCAAAAGCAATTTCATCTAATTCAAATTTTCCTTTTTTGTTTATGAAAAATGAAGCTATATGCTTATGTAATTTTTCATCAAAATATACAAAAAACATAGCATTTTTACCAATAACAAAAATAATGTTTCTATTTTTACTTATTCCAAACACTCTATTATTCTTCAGAACCTTACATACTTCATACATAACATCTCCTGGCAAATAATCGGGATTATATTCATATGGATGTTTAAATTCTAAATGCACAAAAATATAAGCTCTTTTATTTTTTAAATCTATTACATCCAAAGTATTATTACATTCTAAAGATTGTACACTATTAGGTAATAAAATTCTTTTTTTAATAAAGTTCAAAACTGTTTTTCTAGATATAGATCTTTTAAATCCTTTAAAAAATTCTTGAAAGTTTTCATTGTTTTCGATTCTCTTAAGTATTTGCATATAGTTCATAGATTATTAATAATAGTCAAGATTTATAAATATTAAAGCTAAATATTATATAATAAAGCCCCTGTGGTCTAGCCAGGAACGATGCGGACCTTTGTGTCCGTAGCCGGGGTTCAAATCCCCGCAGGGGCGGGTTTATGCCCCGAGGTAAATCTTGTTTTATTCTTTTTTATCTCTACTCAAAATAAATGGTCCTAATAACCAGAAACCAACAATTATAATTCCAAACATAATTCCTGGTATAGGATATACAGGTATTGCAAAGATATCTAATAATGCTAAAAGAGGAGATATAAGCCATACTAATGTAAGGATATCTAATATTTTTTCTTTTAGGGTAAGGTTCTCTCTTTCTATAAAATCATCATATCTTTCTTCAACAAGATCATATACATAAGTAGAAAAAGCAATAAATGCAATAATAGCTATGAAACTTAATATAAGAATAATATATAGCCCAATGGTTGCAGGTATTATATCATTTAAAATAAAAGGAATTATTATTAGTAAAAAGAAAAGAGTAAAAAATGTAATGCCACTCCACTTATCTATCTTCTTTTCTATTTTCTCCTTTATCTGCTTTTCATCCATTGTTTGTTGTAAGATTATTAATTAAACTAAGCTCTTCACAATATATCTGATTTAAGATTTCTTTTTCTTGTGTTATATTCATGTTCTGTGATGGTTGTATATTTAATATACCAATATTACATGTTTGTTGGACCTGTTGGTTTAAACTTTCATTAAGATCATGTAACGCTGGAGGTCCAATAGTAGAAATTGTAACTACTACTGCAATTGCTAAAAGTAATTGAATTATTGTTGCAGTTTTATTTTCAGTCCCCATCTTTATCTATCTTGTTTTTTATTAAAAATTTTTTTAATTGCCTTTTTATATTTTTCATCCTTTTTTAATTCTTCTTTTATGAAAGCTAAATTAACTTCTATAGAATTTATGGGAATAACCATACTTGTAAAAGTATCTAATGCTTTTTCCATATGGTATACATCATTATATTTGCAAAGTTTGCTTATCAATTTTCCTTTCAAACCTGTTTCTTTATCAAGTGCTTTATATAAATTTACTAAAAGTTCTAATGTATCTTCTGTTTTTTCCCAAAGTTGTTTTAATGTTTCTATATTATCCATAGCTTCTTTTAAATATTTGGCAATAATTTCTTCACTATCCATTTTTATTATACACTTTTAAGAGTTTTAGCCTATTCTTTATATCATGTTTTACATAATCATATATAAAATCTAAAGCTATTTTAGATTTTATTAAATGTGTTGCTGATTGTTTTATTCTCCAAGGATCATCTAAAGATGGATGCGTTATGTAATGCATTGTATATTCTATATTTTGTTTAATATATTCCAATTCTTTAATAATGTTTTTTATAGCTTTATGCATCTTTTCAAAATCTTCTTTTGGTATTTGAATATATTCTTTTTTATTGTCCATTGTTTTTATCATTTTGTTCTTTTTTAACCTTTTTTAATATTTTCATTGAAGGTCCTACTTGCTCTTTATAATATGCTTCTAAACCAATTTTTACATCTTCTATATAGCTTATTGCCATATCAAATTTTTTTATTAATTTTTTATTAAGGACTTCATCTAAGTTCATTTCTATTTCTGTTAAAAGATAGTATACATATTCTAGAGTATGATATTGAACATCTAAACCATCTGTAAGAATTTCTATTGCTTTATTTATTTTTTCAAAATCTTCTTTTAGTATTTGGATATATTCTTTTTTATCATCCATTGTTTTTATCTATTTGTTCTTTTTTAGCTTTTTTTAATATATCAATATAAATATTTGTAAGATGGAGTTTATGACCCATTAGTAAAGATTTTGTTAAACCAATATCATTTTGCATTAGTCTT
>Ga0208548_100474_pt1 | contig 16070 bp, 27 predicted proteins | sample ECH_Chost_MetaG_FD_187133 | JGI IMG/M metagenome (GOLD analysis project Ga0208548, IMG submission 187133) | Hot spring microbial mat communities from Yellowstone National Park, Wyoming, USA - ECH_C host_MetaG (SPAdes) (version 2) | ecosystem: Environmental > Aquatic > Thermal springs > Hot... | reverse complement strand
TACTATATCCCGTACCTGCTTATCGTAATTTATTTGTATAAAAAGTCCGGGTAATCCATTTCAAGTAAAAAATTTATTCTATGGCTCATATTATTAAACGAATAACTATGTCCCAACCTAACAATACGCCGAACAGTACCTGGTTTTCCATAAGGATTGTTAGAATTTTCGTACTAATAATAGGTATTATGGGACTAGTGGTAATACCGGTACTGGGTTATTTTCTAGGGACTCTTATCGGTATACATATGTCTGCTAGCGATGTAGACCAGGGATATGCATATGGAGGTCTGCTATATACTGTATATGATGCTACACATAATCCTGTATACTCTCAAGAAGCCCAAATATCTCAGGCACAGGGTATTGCTGAAGGTCAGACAGACATTTTAACTCTTCAGCTTATTGGTCTTGGCTTCGGTCTCGGTATTGACATCCCCATCGTCTTCCTATTTGTGAGGGAGTTTGAAAAAATGGATTCATAAACCTTTATAAGGTATCTCAACTCCTTTTTTTCTATGAAACTGGCTACTTTTATAAAACCGGTCGGGGGAGTAAGACCTCCGCCTTGGGCTGACCTCGTTTTTAAGGTCAACGTTAACAGTATACGAGAAGCGTTACCGTCCGTCTTAGGGCATCCCGACAGTGTGCTGTTATTGCGTAATGACGTGAAAGTTACCGATAAAAACGCTGTGGTTAAGTTTTTCAGTTCGTTTAAGTCGTCTGCCGTGATAAAGTACAACAACCAGGAAATAGGTTATTTCCTCTCAGCTCATGACAAGAACTTGAATTCACGACTTGTAATTACGCATTATGCCCTTAAGCTCTGATATTACCCTCTCCTCGATGTCGTATTGTGCGAACATTTTACTTTTTTCCAGTGCTTTTGCCGAGAGGTCTTCATAACAGCTCTTTCTTATTGCACATTCCCTAGCTTCCTTTATTGCCTCCCTTACGTCGTTGTCCTTTATCAAGTAGTTTTCCATCCTCCACGACCCCGCTTCCTCCACAATAACGTCGTAGGGGTCTATCGGTATACCTACTGCGAACTCTTTGTAACTGTAGGCGTTCACGTAAACTGCGGGTACACCTACCGACATGGCTTCCATCAGGGGCATCCCGAAACCTTCTGATTTCGATAATGAGAGGTAGAAATATGCCCTGTGCAATAGCCTGTAGTAGTCTTTCACATGTAACGTGAATACGGATACGTTATAATCTCCTACGTTTGACACTACCTTTGTGCGACTCCTTAACCCCATCTCTCTCAGTAGGTTTAACGTGTATTCTATCCTTTTTCTGACTACTTTCCCCCCTTTCGGCTCGGCACCGACTACTGCAAACAGATATTCCTTTTCTACACCTGCCGTCCTCTCCTGTTCTGCAACGAGGTTATAGGGAGGTCTCAATACACCGTCAACGTGTGTAATGTCTTTTATTAACCCCTTTACGTACTCCGACGTTGTATATACTTTCGCCTTTTTCATATCACATCCGTTGTCTACGAGGAACGGTGTGTCTATCCACACTATCATAGGTCTGTCCCGATAAATACAGCTGAAAGACTCCAGGAACCCTTTCGCATCAGTTATGTTGAAATATGTGGGGGACATTAGGGATTGGGTTAGGTCGTAGTGTTTGAACCTTTGTTTTACGTTCTGAAAGATGTGGAAAAAACTACATTCTCTACAAGGCACATAGGTTATCAGTTCACGTAGTGGCATTTCATGATAAGATTTATCCGTTTAAAAATAAGTTTATATACAGTGGGAAGATGGCATCAGCGTTAGGTTTTCTGGCAGGGGGGATAGGCGGAGCTAGCGGTGCCATAGGTGATGCTGTGGGTAGGATTATCGGAGACCTCGAGAGGGCATTAGCAAGATTCGGGTCTGCTGTGGTTTCCGGGTTTAAATCCGTTCTTGATAGGATACTATCTGTAGCTACTAGAGTAGCTGGAATCATTGAGAAATACTTCAGGATAGCCGTACATTACATTGTGCTGTTCTTAAGATTAGGGTACCGCTACATGTACAAGTTCTATACTGAGTTTCAGAAAGACCCGTGGAGGTCGTTACAGTTTATAGGGACGATGGCAATATTAATAAACTCCGGGTTATATCCATGAGGTGAGGAAAAATGTCCGGACAACCTCAGTTAACAAATGAACAAGTCAAAGAAATAATAAAAAATGTAGTGGTATCTGTAGATGTGAACAATAACGCCGTAGTGTTATCGGCGTATAAACTGATTTCATACTTTATGAGAGGTGTGCAAGATGTTGAAAAAATCCTGAAGGTGGATATAACCCAGGACAACGAACTTGTCGTTTATGCCACGGCAAAGCCTAAAAACCAGTTCATAAAGTCCCTTGTCATTAAAGCCGTCCTTAAGAACGACATCCTCTCGATGCTAAAGACCAGGTATGAGCTTGTTAAGAACGGGGACGATGTTTACATTAAGGTATACCTGGAAGGTAATCAATCACAAAACACTCCGGTTACCGATTCCACTGAAGAGGCAGACTTCTGATGTCTTCCCCGACACCTACCTATTCCGGTTCAGTGTCTCCAGACCTTTTGAGGTATATGATTAAGTATAGTACCGGTAATGACGGTTGCATCCAAACGATGACTGCTTCGTTTCAACCGTCGGGTCAGAGTGTGACGGGGTATAACGTGTCTTCCTCACAATCATCTAACGCGGGGTTCTTTTTTCAGTACCAAAACGTGCCTCAGGGCGTCGGAGTGAATATAGTTTTTTATTCTACCACTATCCCTCAGGGTACGTTCACAATCACCCTCTCTTTCACTACTACCCAGGGGAACACTTACCAGTTAGTTTTGATAAACACTCTCCCCCCTAACGCGGACTATGCTTTGGTAATCATAGTCCAGCTCACCGTGACGGCTGAACCTGCACAATATGTCGGCATCCAAGCCCTTTTACAGGTGTTCACGGCATTTGCTTCCAACCAGTGTCAGCCCCAGTCCCAACCCCAGGTCAGTTACAGCGGTAGCGGTTTCGAGGTAATTTACCAATATAGTTTTACTACCGGCACTTCCTTCGGTGCCCTCCTCCTGGCGTTAAATACATCTCAGCTACCCGGTGCCATCCAGGTCACGGTCACCATGGGGGGCAACACGGTCGTCAACGTGACTATTAATACCCCCGGTTCCGAGTATGCTTACTTTTTATTCACGGTTTCATTAGTATTCCAGAGTGGGTGATATGAAAGCCCTTTCCCCTATATTAAGAGGAGGTGTTAACATTTATATTAACGGGAGGCTGGTAGCGTCGAGGCACAACAACGTCACTGCATCTTTCATTCTCTCTCTTGTAAAGGCTATTATCGGTGTCTCGTCGACTTACGGTGGGTATTTCGCGATGCCGTCAACTGCTGTAGTTAAGTTATACCGTGAAAGTACACCTGTGACTTCAGTCGTCATGTCACACGTCTCCTTCACAGAGGAGACCGTAAGCGGGTACGAACATACTCGTATAGTTTACAGTTTTAGTGACGCCTCACGTACAAAATATTCGTTTGACTACCTGCAACTCTGGACTGCTTCCACTCACTCACTGCTGGTACACGTGTCCGACGCGTTCCTGAACGCACCGCTGATTAAGAAGCCCCAGGACGTAGTTCAGGTCGACTGGTGGGTGGAGATGGTCAGCGGTCAGCCGTTCGCGAATATGTACTCCTACCTCCAGCAGTTGCAAGCTACTTACTGTTCGTCTTCATGTACCTTTCCTGCCGTAGCACCCAACATATATTACGGTTACAGTGTGTTCAACGTCTATTTCGCCCTCCTCGCCCTCCCCAACGCTATAAGTGTGGCTAGGGACATTAAGACACCGCTTACTAATTTCCTCGTAAATGTACTTTCTAATGTCAGCGAGATAAAACCCGAAGGTATTACTGCTATTAGTTGTTATGATATCTGTAGCTGTCAAACAACAGCACCGGCAGTATCGGGGTTCGTCAGTGAATTTATCGGCAATAATTACGTTTATGTCGCATTTAATTTCGAAAACCCGTGTCCTTCCGGACAATATGTAATACCTATATCTACGTTGAGATTCGGTAGCCAAGGTGCGGTAGCGTTTGCCGTCGCCCCCGTGCCTTCAAGCGGTACCGGTAATTCGGCTTTCGTAATTAAGATACCCTACGGACAGCTGACATTGAAGAACCTGTTCACGCACCAGGGTGAGTGATGTGTCCCTAGCCCAACCCGCTTTCACTACGGCGTTCATGTCCGCTATAGCCTCATCGATAACGGGGTTTAACACCGGTCAATATCCCCAGCCCACGGGGTACCACGTGTACCTTAGTTCGTCCACCGGTATAGTCGACGATACGACTACCGTTTATATTAATAATATCAGCGACCAATACCAGGAACAGGGTGAAGTGACATCTGTGACGTTTTTAGTCATGTTTAAGAACTTAGCACCGTACGAATTCACCGGTATCGCGTTCTACACCCAGGTAAACGGAAAGGACTTCATGGAGGTCGCCGATTTCGTGCTGTCGTCCCCCGTACAGAAACCCGCGGGCTACGTAATAATAGCGTTCATTACTTTCAGTATAACTACACCACTCCAGTTCATAAACCCCGTCCAGGACGTGATACAGGAGTGCGAACAGTACTGCCAGAACGTGAACTGCAACTCCGTCGCGGGTAATATCGATAACTCCTTTATACCGTTCTCACTCTTCAACCTCGTCTTTCTTTACCTACTCGGCATCACGGTCAACGACCTCCAGCAGGTACCCAGTGTCCAGCAACAGGCAGAACAGTACGGTAACTGTATCGCTAATTGTACTGCTGTATGTAGCACAAGCAACCCGATAGCGTGTGCTTTATGTTTTTTCGGGTGTGTGGCGTTGTTAACACAGAACCCGATAGCCGTATTTATAATCTCGAACAAAATCACCAGCATAAACCAATTACTCCCGACGGGCATAACCACGATATATGCTGTAAACGTCTGTAGCGGAAAGGTAGCCACGTTCCAGCCCCAGAACCTCCAGACCGGGCTCAACGTAGTCTCACAAAACGAAGTACAGTACTTAGTCCAGTTCTCCTTACCCAGCACCAACAGTTTATTTAACGCTTTACAGTTTATAATCTCCACGAGTACCAATTATAATTACTCCCCCGGCGTCCTCTACTTCGTTGGAGTCCCGTTGCCGACCGGTGAAACCTTTATACTTACCGTCACAATAACACAATCTCAGGGGGGTCAGCCGAGTGGCGGTTAAGGTTAAGAGCTACTTCAAAATCGAGGTAGGCGACAAAACCGCGGTCAAGGTACACAACACACTTACGCCGGAGTACAAGTTCTTACTACAGGGTCTCCTCACGTACGGTCAGGGTTACCATGCACCTTATCCTCAATACTCCGTTGCATTTGAAGCACCATCTAATATTTACGTCGTGTTACTCAATCAAGGTACAATAGTCGCCAGGTTGCCGGCTAAATTACAGAGTTACAACGAGCAGATAAACACCGTAAGCACCAGCTCGTGTCAGAACAACCTGACTTCCTGTAACCTCGATTCGCTGTCGTTCCAGTTAGAATACGGTGCTACGGACGAGACCGACGACTCATATACTTTTGACGAAATCCAAATCTGGGCGGACAATTTATACGCCATAGCTTACGCGAAAATAAATTCCGTTACTAAGCACCCCAACACCTTCATAAAGGTGACGTGGGACGCTACTGTTACTATAGAGTCGAACGGCGTCTTATATATACCCGGGTGCACCAACTTCTCCTTCACGTTCAACGCACAGGTGGCACTCCCTAATTACCAGCCCCTGCTCTGCATGAATATACCGTACATCGTCGTAGCGATTACGCTCGTCCCCTACAGCCTCATACCGCAGAACACCTTCCTTTATACCCAACTTTCTGCCCTGTTGAAGATACTTAACATCTCCGGCTCCGGCTCCGTCCTACCTACTCAGCTCCTAAACTTGCAAGGTGTGCAATATTACGTCATTGCCCAGAGCAACGATAACATCGCTTACCCCATATCCGAACCGTTTATCCTCACCAACACACAACAGTCCAGCACCATCACGCTTTTCCTGCTCTACGGCATCAACAACAACTACTTCATCTATACTACCAGCATTACCGTTAACGTACAGTATTTCAAATTATATATCCCGACTTTGGTAATTAGTATTATAGAGGAGTAAAGATGTCGTTCCTAATATCAGCCGGTCAGGCGTTCATTTCGGGTGTCGAGTCTATAGGCTCCGCTATAGGTTCCGCTTTCAGTTCCGTCGCGAACGACGTCACGGGCGGTCTCTCGTCGGTTGCGAACTTCATACAACAGTTGCCCTCAGACATAGCTAACTTTTTCCAGCAAGTAGCCGGTGCGATACTCGGGTTCGCACACACGTTCGGTGCTTACATCTGGAACGGTTTACAAACTATTGCTCACGGTCTCGCCACCGTGATGGCTCCGGTAGAGAGGGCATTGGAAGCCTTCGGCTCAACGGTACTGAACGCGTTAACGACGCTGTGGAACGACCTGAAGGCGTTCGCTTCCGCCGTCGCTAACTTCGTCATCTCGACAATAAATAATTTCGTGTCCGGTGTCCAGACGGTCATCAACGACATAAAAGAAATGTTCGTTGACGCCTATAACTTCATATCCCTCGTGGTCTCGGACATATACGCGATGTTCGTCACGATAACGAATTTCTTCCTCGACATGCCCACGTTCTTCCAGAACGTCGCCAAATTCCTTAACAGCCTCTTCACAGACCCGGGGAACCAGCCCAACCTCCTGACCATGATACCTAATATAATCGTCAGCGAAGTGTCGAGGATTGCCGGTGCGATGCCCGATGTCATCGGGTTTAACACGTTCATGGAGTTGCTACCTAAAATCGTGTACGGTATCGCTAAATACCCGTTGTCCGGTAGCGGTCTCACAGGTCTCTTAGGGAAGGCGTTGTTACTGATGGGTTCACCCTTTCTTACTGCCTTAATTTCTTCAATGACTCAATCGTTGATACAGTCCTTCTTCAGCTCCACCCAGACTACACAGACCGTCCCGAGACCGTCCCAGCCACAGGTGCAACCGCCTCAAAACTTACCGTCAGTCCAGTTACCGCAACGCTCTAAGGGCACTGCTTCCGTGTCCGACTTACAGGCACCGCAACCGTCCACCTTAACGCCGTCACAAATAGAAGTCCAGTTGGAGAGACCCAACGTGACCGGAGTCTTCATCGAAGACGTCATCGGTATGGGTACTTCCGGTGGCGGTACGGCTACATTAACAAGTGGTTATGTGGTATTCCAGAACGCGGTGCAGGAGTTCCAGGACGTGTTCGAGGTAGTGCCGGACTTCATCATGAAGTTGATAGAGTCTTCGCAGTACGAGTTCAGTCAGGACATGACGGTAGATATAGCGTTAACGATATTGGAGAACATATACCAGATACAGCAGACGATAGATATAGTGCCGGCTGTGGACGCTACTGTTATAATATTACCGCCGAATATATCTATATGTAACCCGAATAACGTGCCACAGCCCAGTGAGAACATCAGCGTGTCTTCCGGCGATATAAACGCGAGTGCCACGGTACAGGTGGAAGAGAATTTATGTATACCACCATTTGACCTGTTCGCCGACGGTATCCTGACGCTGTTCGGCATCGTACCGAAGATAGAAGAAGACATCGCTGATGTCGTGAATGCGGTAGGGCAGATTGTGGCACAAATACAGGCTCCGGACTTCCTGTCGGACAACATTAATACTAAAGGACAAATCGTGGCACAAATACAGTACCCGAGCCCTATGACGGACAACGTCGCAGTACAGGTACAATTCACGGGCACCGCACCACAACCAGAGACGTTCAACTATTACGTCCCGGTCGACGTAGCCGTGCAGTACTCGATAGAGTTAGTAGGGTCAACTACTTATAGCGGGAGTTTGAGTTATACTGTGGGGTTCTCGTAATGAGCTCCAGCTTAGCATACCTGGCTTATTTAGCTATGACCTCGGGTCTGAGCAGTGTGTCGTTCTACGCCGTTGACACTAGTAACAACACCCACCCGTTCAACGTATTGGTGCCTTCAACGAATACGTACTACTACTTCGACAGCAGTGAAACCGCATATACGGCTACTTCTTTCGTAATTTCCGTCAACAATAACGCCCTAATTACTATACCCCTCAACAACGTCCAGAAGACGGCTAACACGACGTTGCTGGTGCTGGTGACGCTCGATATATCTATATCGCTACCCGGCAACTTAGGTACTCTTGTCACGCAAGCCGTCCAGGGTCTGTTCGCCGGTGTGTTGCTCAACCTCGGTTGCAGTGCTACGGCGAGCTATACTGTAGTAAACCAATCGAACGGTCAGTCGTCTCAGGGTTCCGTAAGCTTGTCGTTCAGCCTCGTCAATAATTCTGAATTTACGGCTAGCGGTAGTATTTCGTACTCGCAGTACGAACAAGTGACCGTCACGGAGATTACCATTACATGTTCATACGGCAACGTCCAGGCGAACCTGTGGTCGTCGTCATACCAGACCAGCGAGTGCACCAACTCTTCCGGTTGCACTCTCACCATAACGGTGACCTTCACGTCATGACTGCAAAACATATAACCCTCTTTTCCTTACTTATAGTTATGAAGAAGAGTTTGAAAGCGAAAGTCGACGCTCACGTAAAAGTCTACCTTATCCCGAAAGACAAATTAGAGATGGTCGACGGTAAGCCGAAGCTCAGCGATGAGTTCCTGGTATATGATAGTAAGAAGAAGGGTGGGCGACGTGATTAAAAAGGTCGTCCTGCATAAAGAAATAGTAAAAGTAAAGGGTAATTATAAGGTAATTCTCATTAAAAAAGAGGACTTTTATAAAGTACTGAAAGTCGTGAAACTGAGGATTCTTAACAAGGAATATGAGGCTTTAATGCCACCGCTAGATGACATGCAGAAGAACACTATAGATGTTAACGGGTTAGCGATATTGTTAACACAGTTTATGTCAACAGTAATTACTGTTTCGGGCAATTCAAACTCAACAACCCCGGCTCGAATGGTTCTCACTACTCAGTCAGGCACTGTCACCCTCACCTATACTGGTGGTGTTAATGTCAACGCCCAAGGCGTCTCAGTGTATTTACAAATCTTTGAGGACAACGGTAGCTTCGTATGGCAGTATTATTATGTTGGGTATGATACCACAAATTCTTCGTATACTACATCAGAAATAGAGTTATATGCGTCAGCTTCTACAGCGATATTCTATACAACTCCCCCTCCAGGTGCTTTTTACACCGGTCTGGCACGTATCGCTTATGCAAACACGTCATTTACGAAAGATCCTAATTCCTATCTTTTTATCGTATGGTTGATCCAATTCCAAAATATACCCCCATATGCAGTACTTTTCATTCCTACATTTCAGAATAATGCAGGTATAATGACATCTACTTTTCCAGGTAATGATATCAATAGTAATACCAATCCTTCAAGTTATACGGTCTATTTCAATAATAATAACTGTAATTTCGCATGTGGTGGTAATTGTCCTGCGGGAGGTTTAAGCGGGTTCGTAACATATGTCCAGGGTAACAATGTTATAATGGAGTTCCCGGTCATGGTCGGGTTAGGTGGAGGGGTGTCTACCGCAGAAATGTTAATCTGTTATAATATACAATACCAAAATATGCCTGCTATTTCAGGTCAATTTAATACTACTCTATCACCTCCGGTGTCTGGCAGTACTTTCTACCTGGCACTCGCTACAATAACTGTAATATTCCAGACGTCGTGAGCGTGGTATGGTAAACCTCAACGACCTGTTTTTCATCGCATATAACGCGTTGCTTAATAACGTCCTCTCACTTAGTACCACGGCTACTATAAACGGCATACCAATCAACCTGACACCGTCGTACAGCAACGGGACGCTGACGTTGCAGGGGTCAATTACGATACAGTCGCAAGAAAACTCGCTACTTATGGAAGTTTATTTCGGTGAGTACCTCATAGACTCGCTCACTGCACAGGTACAGGTAAGCCCGGGGACTTATACCGTAGTTTACGTTTTGACCATTGACGACAGCACCGGCATCATAAATAACGCAGTAGGTTACACTGTAACGAAACAGCTCAGCAGTGTTTCCGTTTCCACAAACGCTTCGTCATACCTTATTACGCTGACCCAGGACATGCTTACGTTTTACCTGGGGTACACGTCGTACCCGTCTACCGTGTCGATTACCGTCACGTTTTCACTGTCCAGCGGTAGCTCCGTAACGGGGAGCTACAGCAACACGCCACCTTCGCTCCCCCAAAACGTCGAAATTTACTACATAATTATACCCGTGACGTTCTACTGAAACTAGATGCAGTATTTTTTATCGTCTATGTAATGGCACACGCCCGGGAGCCAGAACGTGACACTCCCTATTTTTCTGTGAATATATAGGTCGACGGGTTCAAATATGTAAAGGTTGTTCTGGAGGTATTCGTCAAGTGCACCCTTTAATACCTCTCTGTAGCTCCGCGGTAGGTAAAAGTTGGTAGACCTGTCGAACACGATTATATAATCAAACGGCTTAGCCTTTGCCGGTATGGGGAAGACCGCGGGTCTGTCCAGCCCGTCCAGCTTCCTTACGTCCTTTGCGAGTACGTCGCTGTCTACGAAGATTATGTTGTCGTCTATGGTCTTCACTATTTCCCTTATCATTGTTGCTATTCTTATCCTTCTATTGCACATCTCGTTCGGGGGGTCGTATTTTACCCCCGTGTTGAGGAAGTGGTACTGGACACCGCTCGGGGCATAATAGAGTTCGCCTTCGATATACGAGTTGTCCACGAACACATCAGTAAGTTTGTTTACCTCTATTACCTCCTTTAGGTATTTCGCCTTCCCGAGGAATGTTACGACCCTTGTCAACTTTCAACCTCCATTACTTTTTTTACAAATGGGGCTGTCCTTAAGGTCGCGGTTCGTTATACAAATAGCAACAATGAGCTGGTTTAACTTGTCGTTTATGTCGTCGATCTTTTTCGCTACGTCGGTCTTCTCCAACGCCTTCTCAAACTTCTCGCTCATCATGAACTCGAGTATCTTGTCGTCTATGACCTTGTACAGTTCCTCCTTCTGGTATTGCTTAAGCACGACGGTAGTCCTGATGTAGAGTAACACTACAGAGACGACGGTAGCTAAGTCCACCGCATAGGACACGACGTCGCTCATCCTCTCACCTCATATGTCGAGCATTCCTCCGTCATTTTCGTGAGCAGTTTGCTGACGGTCTCGCTGTTATAGTTAGCTATCATGCGGATGATGCGGGAGTACGCGACCTCCACGTCGTATTCGGAGACCCGCTCACACGGGACTTCGTCGTAAACCGTATAGCGTCTGCAGTACTCGCTTTCCAGCCCCAACTTCCTCATTACCCTGCAGTAGTTGATGCTCCACTTTAATATCCTCCTGAGCGACCTCTTAAGTAGTACCCGGGTGTCGTAGCCGTACCACGATGCCGACAGCCGTCTGGCGTATACCATAGCGACCCCCGCCCTCCTGAACAGTCTGCCGGTGGGGTTCTGGCTCGTGAAGTCCATGAGCTTTGCGTAGTCCACACCGAGGCTGTAAATCAGGCAGAGGTCTTTTCTACACGGTCTCGTAACAGCTCACCCCTGTGACCCAACAAATAGTCTAAAAGTATATATTGGTACGCCTTTTTCCGTAGTGTGACAGATATTGCAGGTGAGTAATAACTTGTAGACCTCGGGTCTATTTTCATATCTCTTCAGGATATCTTGGTAGTTAAAGCATATAAAGCCTGACTTAATCGTGCTTTCAAAAAATTCGATTAACTCTTTCTCCTCCGGGTAGTGAGAACGAATATACTGGTACACGCGGAGGAATTGGAGGATAGAAAAAACGGATGTCATTAGGTAAACACGTTGCTTATTGTGTTTAAGGGGATGTTTAGGTCTTCTATTGTTGTTTGTTCAAGGTTCTTCATTAACTCGTCATCCACCTTTATCACCATCGTCGGCAAGAACAATAACGCGTGACCCCTGTGGGGCACCATGAACATCCCTACCTCGTACACGTCCTCGGTTATCTGGACGTAGCTGTTTATTAAAGCCGGTGAGACGAATACCTCATCCCTAAACCCAGGTATAATGACGCGGGCAGACCACACGAAAATCATAGTTTGGTCGCCAGGCAGTTCTCGTTCCTTTCTACTAGGAACCTAACATCTACAATGTCCAGGAGGTTTACCTTTGTCCCCTCTTCACCTACTATGATTACGGCAATTTTGTCATACCACTTGAATACAACAGTACCCTCGCTTACCACGTATATGTCGTCCTTGGTGAAACCGGTACCCGCCACGTAGCAGGGTTTACAATCGATGACGAGGTCGCCGGCTTTTACTAAGCCTTCCCTCATCATGCGGGTTTCACCTCGTTACCTTGCGACATTACTTCATTATATACCTTTGACGTCTCGGAGCTCAATAAAGTCTTTATAGGTTCAACAGGTATAATCAACTTTAATTCACTTGTCACGATGTATAAGTCTCTGCCTAACCTTACCATCATGAGGCTGGGCTGGTTTACCGTGTAGGTCTCGGTGTCGAGGTTACCACCGTTGACTATCCCGCAGGACAAGTAGTAGGTCTCTTCACCGAAGTTTATGAAGACTCCCCTGAGATACGGCATAGTTATTCCCCACCCCAGAATTCTTCTGTATAACTACCACTGTACCCCGGTGAGTATTCGGGGAACAACCTCCTGTACAACTGTTCCCTTGATGAGATTCTCGTGGTCTTAGCTACTCCAGTCCTCACGATCGTCAATATATACCTATGGTTCCTGCAGTCGAACTTTATATATGTGGTTTCCTCGTTGGCATGATGTCTATGTATTTCTAATGTAGGATGAAATGTTACGCCGTCAGGTATCCTAGCACACATATCCTCCAGGTCATCTAAAATCGCATTTAAATCCTCTACACTAAGCATATTTTTAAATTCCAATTTCAAAGTAATAAATGTTGATGTCCCATGATAGTATGGGGAAAATTGATAGAGTGTATAATTGATGCCGATGTAAATTACTTAAACGGCGAACTCTTCAACAACCAGTTCAGGGTAAAGGGGAAGTTCTTAGTATTTGGTAACCTCTACACTTTAGAGAAGACCACGCCTGGGGGAGAGACAATACAGATATGTTCTCCGGTAGACGCAACGTTTATGACGTATTACCAGGGCATGGTAGCAATAATGAGTTTCTACTTCAGGGACAGAGACCTGTACGCCAACGTCTCACTGACAGACCCCGACACGATAAAGGACTTCATCACGATGAGTACGTATTACAGGAAGTACGGCGTGAGTATACCGAACGTCCTCGATAAAATAATGTACCGCAAGGTACCTACGTGACGAACGTGTTGCACACCTCATACGCTTTTTCTTCTTCTACCAGTTTTTTGTTGTACCACTTCGCCACCAAGGTCTTCATCGTCCTTAACGGCTCACTGTCGCCCTCTTTCACCACTATAGCCCCCACGTCCTTCAGTTTCTTGACGTCTATAACGTCTCCGTAATAGCAGTCGAATTGCCCGCCTCCCTCACTTACCGCTACCAGCTCGTAATAATGTGTAGTCCTCCAAAAACTATCATAGCCCAAGTCCTTTATCTCCAACACCTTCAAACCTTTGTATATACGTGTCTTCACCACCTGGTCGAACTCCTGTTCACTTAAGAGCCCATCATCGTTGAACACCTTCACCGGCACCACATTTACCTTAAAGACAAACTTCTTCAAAAGTCGACCACCTCCTTCAGCTTCCGGTATATCCAGTTATAATCTATCACCCTCCTGTCTTTCAATTTCGGCACGTTGAAAGTCGGGTCGTCTAAAGCCTTCCTCAATATCTCGTAAAACTCGTCCTCGTCCCATATTTGCAGGAGGAAGTGTTTGTCCATGACCGAGTACCTCGCTACTCTGTACTCGACAACCGGTGCGAAGCGGGCTTCGACGAACTCGTTTGTCGCCCTTATGTCCCCCATAACGAGCTGTTGTCCGTACAGGGCGGACTCTATTGCCGGCAGTCCTATGCCTTCGTCGTAACTGCTGAATATTAGGATGCGGTACTGTAACATCTGCTTGAGGTGGTCGTAATACTTCATAGAACCGGCGGGCTTTACCCTAATCCCGATGTTCCTGAAGCCCAGGAAATATTGTATGATGTTCCCCGGTATGCTGGTTAACATGGTGACCTTGCGGTCTAGCTCGCCGTCAAGTTTGCGGAGCACGTTGCTCAGCTTTTCGTGACCCTTCCTCTCCGGTTGCGTGAGGTTCACGTACAGCTCATATTTACGCTTGGTCTGCTTTAACTCCGGGTAATATGCCATGGGTTTCGGTATTACCTCGGTCACGTTTTTCATTTCGCATACCTCCAGTATTTCTCTGTTATACTCCGACGAGGGTATGTACACCCAGTCCTTATCGAGACCGGTGCAGTCGATGAGCGGTGTGTCGACCATTACGTAAACCTCGTGACCCTTCAGCTTGTGCATGGGCATCACGTGGGGGTCTCCGTAGGCTATCACTTTCTTCGTGAACGAAAAGGCGTACTCCAGGCGTTGGAACAGGAAGTCATCAGGGTATTTCTTGACGAAAAAAGTCAGGTGGTCTAACCAAGGGGGGTGACAGACCGTGACAATGGATATCATTTCCTCGTATACCTCCTAATAACTTCTAAGACGCTGTAGGGTAATAAATGCCTCGCTACGACGCCCTGGAACACGGCTTCGGCGTCCCTGCCGTACAAGCCGTACAGGAACCCCATGACGAAAACGTAGAGCTGGTTCCACATCATGAGGACTACCCTCTCGTCTATCTTCTCCTTGAGCTTGTCGAGGATCTTGAGCTTGTCGTTCATGAAGTCCACGAGGGACTTCATTACGCTCTGCAGGGCGTCCATGGGGATACTGCGGTAGTACTCCTTTTCCCTCTTCACGTTGAAGTAGTGCGTCAACGCTACGATGAAAAGCGTGTCGACCCTCGAATTACTATAGACGTAGATGAGCCCGTATTCGAATTCCTTTTGAGTGCCCGTCTCCGCTATGTCGACATCGTCCATCAAGTTAATCACCCATATACCGGTCGCCACGGCGTAAAGCATTGGGTCTGTGAAGTACTTAAGCCGTACGTTCAGCCAATACGCGTTCATAGCCACGTAGTCGAACTGTGACAATCTTGATGAAGGGAACGACAACTTCTCCTCCACGTTTTATCACAGTTTATAATAAATAAAAAGGTAAATATATGTTTGACCTAAAGTGGCGAAGAAGAGGAGGTCAGTCCACGACCCTACACTCTCAGTAATACACTACCAGGAACAGCTGGAGAAGATGGCTAAGGCATACGAACAATCTGCGTCCAGGAGGAACCAGAGAGCCGTAAACGGTTTTGCCATATTAAAGCAAGTACAACAGACCGTTTCAGATTACCTCAACGAAGTAAGCGAGGCGATGAAAAAGCCTATCGTAGCACAATTAAGAGTGGAGTTCCTAGGTATAGCTATGGCATTCCTGAAGGCGAGCAATGAGGGTCTTAACTCATATGCGTTAGCCGGTAGGATGGCACAGATAGCCACACTCAAAGCAACTGATATTATACATACTACAACACTCACTTGTGCTGAAGTGGGCGAGATCATCAACGGTATGTTAAAGAAGCTCAGCGGTGTTACCGCAGACCCACTCACGTTCACGGAAGATGATGGAATATGTAAAGCTACTGTAGCAAACCCATTAACTAAGTTATCAGTAGCTTCAGCCAGCACCGGCTACACCGTCTCCTTAACCGATATACTTAAAGCCAAGACACCGGAAGAAGTATTAATAGGTAAGCAATAAAGGTGAGACGGGATGCCTCACAGGAGAACCGGGTGGACTTCACAAGAGATGGCTCAAAATTACGTAGATAAAGCAGAAACAATGAACACCGCATACGCCACAGCCACCAAGGCGATGGCAGTACAAG
>Ga0208548_100460_pt1 | contig 16281 bp, 9 predicted proteins | sample ECH_Chost_MetaG_FD_187133 | JGI IMG/M metagenome (GOLD analysis project Ga0208548, IMG submission 187133) | Hot spring microbial mat communities from Yellowstone National Park, Wyoming, USA - ECH_C host_MetaG (SPAdes) (version 2) | ecosystem: Environmental > Aquatic > Thermal springs > Hot... | reverse complement strand
CTGCTGCGCGCCGAGCTGGACTTCTGTTACCTTTCTGTTTAGCTGTGAAATTCTCCTTGAATAATAAACGATGACTACTATTAGTACTATGAGGAGTATAAATGAAAATCCAGCGAAAACTTCTCCTGACACATCTCTTAATTTGAATAAAAGAATATAACCTTTCGTACATGTTACAACACGAGACGGATTGCTTTCACGATTCAGGGGGGCTAGGATTCAGATGGGGCGATCTTCACAGACTCTGATCGCTTTAACCTCTAACCATACGATGGATAATTCTGACGTCTCCCCGGCCTTTCGATAGACCCAAAATCTGCACTTATAGTACATGCTTGAAGCTACGTTTGGGTCTACTGTTCTATGGGCAGGGATCTTTAATATGTTAAGAGGGTGGATGTCCAAACGGTTGCAGCGTTAGGTGTTAAACATGTTAGGATAACCTCCCTTCCACATTTTATGATTGTAATTATTTGCACCAGTCGTTCCAAGGATAAGTGTGAGAGAGTTTGATTGGTCGGGTGTGAACTCAGGTTGAGGCGTAATGTTCTAAGCTTGTTGGATCATCTGCTTCCTGCTTTGGAATCTTAGGTATGATAAGGATGAGGAAACCTAAGTGAATGGACATCCACGTCTGTTCCTCGGTGTAAATGTCGGAGGCAAATTCAACGTGGTGTGCCTTGGACGTCCAATCCGAGTGCGTCGAGGAGGTTTTTGAAGAACTCTTTTCCCGACTTTGATAAATCGAAGTTTTTGAACAATTTATAAGGGGCCTCATCTGTTCAAACATTTTGGGAATGCCAAATAAGGCCTAACAGGAAATTGGTAAAGTTATGTGGGCTCTGCTCTAAAGCTTTGAGATAATTTTGGGAATTTTTCTGTCAAGATCCTTTAGGAGCTTTCTGGGTTTTTCCTCATTTCTCGAGTTGCTCTGGGTAGGACCTTTGTTATTTCCTTAACTTTGCCGGTAAATGGAAACCTTACAAAGCCCTACTTTCTTGGTGCTATGCGAAACAGTGTTTGGCGAAGACCTCCATACGAATGTTGATTTCTCCAATCGTGTTAGGTAGGAGGATTGGAGAGAACTCCGTGAATCCTGCGCTGATATACATCTCATATTCAGCGCGCACCTGATCCTGTGTGCCAATAATTGCCTCTGGATTCTCTTTCCGCATCCTGTCGATAAATGCAGCCTTGCTCTCTCCTTCCTGTCTTTCATTCGGGTAGCCGAGAGCTTCCACCAACATGTCTTGATCTGGCTCCATCACAACGAAGTGTTTGAGAACCAGGGTTGGGGTCTCCTTTCCTCTGCCCGCTTCCTTCGCTGCCAGTCGGTCAACTTTAAGCTTCTTTTCAGCGTCAGATGGGCTACGGCAGTGAATGTTCAATACGTCGGCATACCTACCGCCAAGCTTCAGTAGTCGCGAAGACCTCCTTTCGCCAATCCACACTGGCGGGAATTCGTTCGTCAGATTCAGGGTAGACGCATCCAAACGGTAGGTCTTTCCATCGAAAGTGAATCCATGTCTGTTTGTACTCAGTCCTCTGATTATCGCTATGATCTCTTCGAACGCATTAAGCCGCTCTGCATTGGTGACATATCGGAAGCCATGTGATGCGTACTCTGCGTTATTACCGCTTCCAACGCCGAGGCACAGGAAGGATCTTCCACCACTTAGTGCGTGAAGCGAGAGGGCGGAATTTGCAAGTATGACTGGATGCCTTACTGTGGCACTCGAGGCCATTGTTCCGAGCCGAAGTTTGGTTGTCTTGGGAACCAACGTGGAAAGAACCACGAATGGATCGGGGCGGTTATTGGGTTTGCCGGGCAGCGAGTAGTGTTCTCCCACGCCAACTCCATGGTAACCGAGCTCTTCTGCCTTAGTTGCGACAGATGAGAGTTCAGTAAAATTACTCGAATTTACTACCACGGGCAAATAATACTTGGACGTCAAGCGAGAATGGCACAGAACACCATAATCAAGGGATACTAATTAATCTTTACGCTTTCACCTTGATCCTGTCTGGATAAGGTGTTGCTTGCAGCCGCAGCAACACCCAAAGCTGGTAACATGTGTAGAGACACCGCGCCTGTCCGGATAAGTTGCGGAAGGGAAGTGTTAACCGATTTCAGTGTCTGCCCTAGCTGTGGGCAACTTCTTAACCAGTCTTAGGGATACCCCCGACAGTCCCAGTACAGCAACCGGTTTCTCTTCCACCAACTCATCACAGGAGGCGAAACATCATCGCCACGGTCGTGGTCGTCTTGCTTGTGGTTGGGCTTGATCATAATCTTGGTCTTTGGGTCTGGTAGAAACGAAGCCCTTGACAATTCCATATCCCAATCCCCGACGAATACTTTAAGGCGCTTGAGCGCGGGGTAAGGCTTTACTGACTTTTTGGACTTGCCGTGTTCTCTCACGACATGTAGTATGCCCGCGCGAATTATAAAATGAAAGCACTTGATCTCAGGACGAGTGCCCACTCCCTACTTTTTCAAATCCCCCTTAAAGATCCACTGAACGCCATACTTATCATAGAACTGTCCATACATTCCGAATGGCATTTCGTGCAACTCCTGGAACCGCGATTTTTCTGCTCCTACCGCAAGTTTGTCAAAGACCCTTTTCAGCTCTTCGTATGCTCCACCGCTGACAAATACAGCGGATGAATTCCCCTGTTTCCACTCAAGTGCAGGTGAAGCCATCCAATCTGCCGCAGAAATTTCTAAATCCCCACTTTTCAACTGAGCATTAATGATTCTGTCGTGCTTTTCTTTTGGGAGCTGGGCTTTCATGGGGGTTTCGCCTAGCTTCGTAAGCTTCAGCTCTCCGCCAAGGCATTCGTTGTAAAATGCCATCGCTTCTGCACAATTTCCGTCGAACAGAAGGAATGGCGTGCAACGCAACATGATGCTCACCTTAATTCATTTGTCCATATTAAAGTTGTGATTTTTTGGATCGAAATCAGTGCGGGCCCGACAAGCCGCATTCAAAGACGGAGAGTGGCAGGGCAGGGAAGCCTATCCGAACACTGAGAGCGTGTAGCCTCCAGTCTTTTCCTTGATCTCTGTCTGTGATACCAAGTTGTTGAGAAAGTTCCAGAGCGATTCTTCATCTTTGTTAAGCAGATCTGAAGGTAGTAATCCCTTTTCCTCACAGACTCTGCCCGAGCGGCGGAAGTAAACTTGGGCTGTGACGGAAGAACCTCTGGCCACGTAGTCTACCCACTTCCTGAGCCTTTCTTCTTCAAGCAATCGCTTATACTTTGAGCGCAGCCGCACCTTATCGGAGGCTTGCACGTATGGCAGAGCGATTGTCTCTTTGAAGGCGCTAGGACCCGCTACCAAATGGTTACGGGCTAGGTGGGATTTGAATCCACGACCTAACGCTATAGGAGGTGTTCGCGCTATCCGTATTGCGCACCTGTCTGGATAAGCCTTGAGTGGTGGGCGTCACGGAATTGGGTTTTGTGACCAACGGTGTAGTCCACCATCCACTAGTATCTTTGCGTTCTTTAGGGGTTTAAATGTCTTTGAGGGGGACAAGGAGGGGTTCTCGCGGGCTCAAGGCCTTGTTGGTTGTGCTCCCCAACGCCTTTGGACTAAGCCTCCCCAGCGGAGGGAATACCTCTAGCCTCTTTGGTCTACTCTCTCTGAACCCGTCTCAAAGTCGATTGTAGGGGATTGGGCTTCGTTGAGGCGGAGCTGAGCTTTGACCCCCCGTGGGTATTCAATCATCGCAGTGGACTCGTGGTGGAGTGTGGCGCGGGGTCAACCACTTTACGTATAAGTTCTGGTTGAAGCTGAGACAAGAAAACCCATTTGGTTCGGCGTCTCACTCACAAGAACCACGCGGAATGCGCTAAGGTTTGTCCTTAGATTGAGGAAGAAGTGGGGCTTTTACTCAAGTTTGTCGAAGAGGTTTTTGATAGACATGTCGAGACTTGACCTTGTAAAGAACTATATGAAATACGCGCGACAGGTGAAAAAGATAACCGTTTTTTACGATGCACAGGCGAAGGTGATTCTTTTTGGTTCAACGTTAAGAGGAGATTTTACTGGGGCAAGTGATATCGACATACTTATAGTTTCAAAGAGAAAAAGACTTGGAATACCAAATTAAGCTTTCAATAAAGCGTAAACTATTGGGGGCCCGCTTCAAATTTATTTTACGTCGCCAGAAGAGTTTGAAGAGTGTTACAAAAGATTCATCGACAGATTTGAGGAGATTTAAGCGTTTGATGATAGCAGAGGAGGTGGCGGTATCTGGCCGCGCATGCGGCAGGTGGTATGCGCGAAAGTGAAAGGTGATGGCGCTTTTCTTAACATTTTAATGTTTGGTAAGGAGCTAAAGTCCGAACAGATGACGCCGCAAGCTCCTCTTCAGCTTTTCAGGGTGGCCCGTGGTAGTTGAATCCCAATACCTCTTTAGGGCTAAAAAGAAGAAGAAAGGTGGGGCAATGCTTCAAGAAGCTCTGCTCATCAGGTGGGGTAGCCTATGATCTGATTCATTTGACTATTTCGGCTTTTCTTTGAATTGTCGGAAAGTTTATTATAAATCAGAGTGTTATGATTAGCATGCCAGGCGTTTTGCTTAGGGTGGGTAAGAAGGGTGAGATTTACACCAAGAAAAAGATTAGGGAGAAGGTGGGTTTAAAGCCCGGCGGTACGGTGTACGCCACGATTTTAGGAAGAAAAATTGTACTCGAGGTGGTGCCAAGCTTGGATGAGGTTTTGATGGAGCAAAAGGTTGCGCGCCTCACACCCGAAGAAGCAGAAGAAATTAGTGAAGAAGCTCAGAGAGAGGCCGGTATATGGCTAGAACACTAATGCTTGACACGACCTACCTCTTACCCCTCTTCGGCATAGACGTACCGCTCCAACGTTACCCGGAAGTCTTCCCCAAACTCATCGCTAAGCACGAAGTTTGGTACAGTCCTCTCTCACTGGTTGAAGCCAAATGGATCATTTTAAAGCTCGTAAGGAGAGATGTGGGAAAAAGGGAGGCATATCTAGAAAAGTACAGGAGGGGTTTGGGTGTTCTATTTGCGCATTCAAGGCTCAGGCAAACCGAGCTCACCACGCCCCAAACAGAGTACGAGGCTGATGAGTTACTTCGCAAGGTGAGCGATTACTTTGATCGAATGATCTACGCCACCGCAAAACAGCTAGGCTTGACACTAATAAGCGAAGACCGTGTGCTCAAAAGACTCGACGGAGTAATCAGCTGGGATGAGTTAATACAAAGGTTCACTTAAATGAGTAGTGTCAGGATACGCGATCTTTTCCAGATAAGGCTTGATGTCACCTTCATTGTGTGTACCACTGCACAAAAAGCCTTAATCTGCGAGTGAAGAGCGTTTTTTCGGGTGTTGTTGCAAAAACTCTTGTTAATTGAGGTGCTCAAAGGTTCAACACAGCTTCTCAAAAGTTTGGCACGCATGGTTTTTGTAGCAATTCTCACTCGTGGTACCAAAGTGTTTGGTGTGTAAGAATCACCGGGTTATCGAGGCACCTTGTTCTCAGCCTCCGTGGGAACCTTAGCGTTTTTCGTGTGAGCAAAACAACGAACCAAACTGCGTTGTGTAAGCGTCCAGCGCAACCCAAACATAAACTGCCACCGCACCACGAGTCAACCGCGATCAGCTCACCGAGCTTCGACTCAAAGCTTCTTCTCCGAGAACCTTCCTCATTCAATCTTAAACACTCGACTTCCGAGTCTTAAAGAAGCTGGAGATCTTCGTTTGTTTGGGCTTAAGCCAAAAGCGTTGAACAGAACCGCTATCACCTTGAGCTTGGGAGAATCTCTTCTTCTCGCAAATACATCTAAATTCCTAAGAGGCGTGAATATATCCGTGGTGGGTAACACAGGGATCGCCAAATCAAAAGCGTGGGCCATGGATTCTTTAAAAGACTGAGAAGTGGTTTGAGGCCAAAATTGTAGTTCTACCGATTTTGGAGTTCTCAAAAACCCCAACACGCTCACCAATCGCTAATCTCGACGCCATCAAAAGAGAATCAAATAATGTGGATACTGCCCGAACCATAAACCGATGTGCCAGAACCCACTATTTCCCGATAAAACCACCCCCAACTACTACTTCGAGTTCTTTAAAGTTAATCATGAATACCCTCATGGTGTTTAAGCTGTGTAAGAGTGAATTTCATAACCGGCAATAAGTGTACCTTCACCGATTTAGTTAAAAAGCCTAGGCTAACCGTGTGCTAATAATAGGATAAAAAAGTCACTGTCGGGTACTACCTCCTTCTTCGCAGGACTAATACGGATATCAAGGCCACGATTATTAAAGCACCCAGCGCGATAATTATGGGCGGGAAAGATGGGGGTGTGCGCGTCTTTGAGGTAGTAGTCTGAGAGGTCGTGGACAATGTGGAGGTCGAGGTGCTAGAAGCGGTGGAAGAGGCGGTTCCCGTACTCGTTGATGAGCTGGTCACAGTAGTCGAACTGCTTGTTGTGGGAAGGGTTGTACTACTGCTCGTGGTCGTAGTAGTTGTGCTGGTAACCCTAGAGAATTGCGCGATAAGCGTGCCTGGGCCTAGTATAACAACCTTAGTAACAGCCGACGTGGCATTAAGCACAATAATACCTGTAGATGTGGTAGACCAGCCTGAAAAGATGTATCCCTGCTCAGGGGTAGCGGAGAGCGTTAGCACACTATCGTTGTTGAACCACCCAGAGCTCTGGTTCACAAAACCCACCCCAGGCGGGTTGGAATCTATCGTCAAATAATACTGAGCATAATAACTCACCACGATCCTAGTGTCCCCAGGTAGCCTTACATCACCATTGGAATTTGGCGTCACATACCGCGTATCCTCGGACACACTCACGATGGGTGTAACCTGGTATGAGTAAGAACCCGCTGGAAGAGCCACTGTTATTGAACCACCGCTCGATGTATACCTTTCCCCACCTATAGTGACCGACCAACTCGAACCTAGAGGTAGCCCCTGTTCAATGAAGGTGACCGAGTAATACTGTGGGGGTGTGACCGACTGTGATGCAAGCACATTAAGTAAAACACTGGAGTAGGCTCTAAGACCCAAGCTGGATGCGCTAACATTCACAAAGCTCTGACCCGTCTGAGCACCCTGAGATGCGCTTAGACTCAAAGAAACCACACACGAGGACGTACAGCTGGTCTGGTTAAGAGTATAGCTCACACCCTGCGGCAAACCTGAAACCCCTATGCTTATCGGAGAACCCAGAGGTGTGAGCACGTCGAGCCTCACAATCTCGGTTACACTCCCACCCTGAGTCAAGTTGGCAACAGGGGGTCCAGCCGAGATTAAGAACGCTGGCTGGGTAAGAACCGTGACGTTGCTGTAAGAGGCATAATAAGCGCTACCACCAACCATAAACACCGCCCCCACCCTCCATATCCCTCCGATGTCAGGAATAAAACTAGAAGTAGCCACACCACTTGATGTACCAACAGTGTTAGAATAAACAAGCCCACCGCTAGGAGAGTACACCTCGAATTTAACCGTGGAAACCGCCCCATTATTCGTCTCAACACTAAGATTCACAGTAGACCCTGAAAAAACTACGCGGGGAGTAACGCTGAAAGTATAGTTTGGACCAGCCTGCACCTCCACAACCCGAGAAAAGCTTGAACCAAGGTGCACAAACGCGTAGTCGAAGGTGGCGTTTGACACGTGTAGAGTGTACGTCGAACCCACGCTAAGCGGTTCTTTAGGCACGAACACCACGTTACGTGTCAGATTCAGACCGGTGGGTGAAATTGAGGAGTTAACAATCAAGACATTTCCAGGTATCGTACCACCACTGCTATCAGTCAGGGTGACTGTTTGGTTATTAAGTGACTGGGACACCATATACTTGCTAAAATCGATGAGCACCCCACCCCGCGTTGCGAACAACCCGTCCACCACGGGTGGCAGATAGGAAACCATGCTTATATTTAAGCCCACAACGGGTGGTGGAATGTTCAAAACAGGGCTTTGAACGGTGAAGTAACCCTGCTTCTGGTAGACCACCATCCACTGACCCTGCGGTACGAACCATCCGTAAGCGCCACGTGCATCGGTGTACTCCTGGCTGGTTTCACCGAAGGCGGCGGCGTTCCAAACACTCCAAGGCATGCTGCTATTCGGCCTATAGTAAATTGTAGCAGACACATTTGGAAGCGGGTTAGAGGGTATCGCCTCATAAACATAACCACTTGGGTCAATAACGATTTTAGGATTAGCCACAGCATTAAGTTCACTATTACACTTATTAAGCTGAAAGTCAACCTCACTCGACAATTTATTTTCTTTATAAACAATATATATACCATAGCCAGTACCCGCCAGCTCTAACGGCAATGCATATATAAAGGTAGCAGGAATGGAACCCGCGAATGAAACAGCAAAACCCGCACCATCGTTTACCTCAGCACGTATAAAGATCTTTTTTATGCCTGTTTGAAGGCCGTTGTACAGGTTTTCTGCATAGGTCGTGTTGTAATTCGGGTTCTTAATTCCCTGAATACACGCCTGCCAGAGGCTCATCCTCGACTCTATCTCTTTATACCATGAATAGTCTGAAGCCGCACCAAGTGCGTTGGTTAAAACGCCGACCACGGGGATGCTTGTGTGTTCCGAAATCTCAACTGCGTTTTTACCCACAAATTCAACTATGTCTTTTCCGGTGGCTATTATCCCAGGTATGCTGCTACCCCAATTATTGAACCAATCTTTAAGGCTGTCAAACTGGGAGGTTACGTTCGGAGGCAAAGCTGAGTATGGGATAAATAGAGAGTAATTCACCACAATCATGGTTGAATTCATGAAGACTATGTTTGATGAGTAATTAAAGACCGGATAACCGGTGGTTGTGAGCACTTGAATGTCCTGCAGTGTCGGAGTATAGAATACATCCTTCCTTACATGCAGCGTTTGAATCGTCAACAAGCTGATGTTATTGGGTATAACCCCAGTGTTGTTTGGTAGGTTCAATATAGCCTCAAAGAAAGATGAGTTGAGATTTAATATATGGATCTTAGATGACGCTAGCAGTGTATTTCTTAGGGAGCTCATATAGCTATCTACAGCCGGCATAATTTGACCATTGCCCATTGGAACGTTCAGGGTATCATAGCTCACAGATATTGAACCAGGCACTTGGGTTGTGGTGATCGTTGCATGAAACAGTCCATCGTCTCCAAGCGTGGCGTTCACATACCCAACGTTTTGTACGTATATCACCACGTTTGAAACGAGTGAGGTGTTGGTGAAGCCCACCGTGAGCTGGAGAGGCATTCCCGGCACGAAAACATAGGGCACATCAAGCGGCCCAAGCGATGGGTCCGTACATATTCTCCTACCATCGGCCTGCTGCATGCAAAACAGGTTGATTCGGGGGTAATTCGGGTTGTAGAACACGAAGAGTGAGTGTGAGTCTAGTGTGATGTTTCCGATGTGGGCCTGTGCGTGTAAAACATGTAGGCTTACACCTCTGGACACACTTAGCTGAGCGTTGAGCGACCAGAAACCACCGCCCCCAGAGACCACCTCACCTAGGAGGGAGGAGTTATCATACACCCACACAAGTGAGTTCGGAGGTGCCTCACCCGTCACACTTATACTACTCGTATCCACAGCGAGGGGTGCCTGTATACTCACCTGTGATACGTCTATTGAGTCGGACCCCAGAAGCTCGGTGTGCGCACCGGATTGGTCAACGTAGCTCATGAACGCTGTTAGCGGTAGGTACGTGGCGTTGTAGAAGGTACCCAAAGACAGCTCGGCTCTGAGCACACCTTGGGAGGCACCACTAAGGGTACCAATAGGCACCAAATAGTACTCACCCGATATTGATGCGTCCACGCGTCTTCCATTTAGAAGCACACTGTTTTGAAGCAGTGAAGCACCGCTGATCATCGGTATAATAAGCGTCACATTGGAAAGAGTCTGGGAGCCCGTGTAGTTGTACGCTATACGAACGAACAGGGTTGTCCCCGGCACAACCAAAGAGGGGCTACTGGTTATATAGTTACCCTGCTTACCAGCGAAGAAGTCTTCACCTTCGGGGTATAGTGCTACAGCGCCCAAGTTAACAATCTGCGCGCTTGGCACACTCACGGTGAACCTAGACATGAGCTGCGTGGTAGAGGATTGTGAAGTCACTACAAAGAGGTAACTACCAGGCCCAAGCCCAACATCCAGCGAAGAGGAGGAGTTCGAGACCTCCAAGGGATAACTCGTGTTTGAGAGTGGGTAAACCGTCGCATACCAAGAGGTTACGGGTTGACCGCTTAGCGCGTCCACAAGAGTGGCCCTGACCACGCTCTGCTGAATCAGGTAAAGCGTTGCCGTAGCGCTCAAATTCGAGGACAGCCTCACAGTCACACACGTTGAGGGCAGCTGAGCCAGATAGCCATCAGCGCACACTTGGAAGGGTTCGCCTGGATAACCCACTACTGGAATAATGTTTTCAATATTCTGTCCACTTGTTGAATTTATTGCACCTGGCACAAAGTAATTGTTCCCACTCGGGTCCCTCGCATAGACATCAAAGTGTACAGCGGTCCTCCAATCAACTGGGATAGGACCGAACAAGTTACCCCCCAAATACTGAACGAACAGCTCTAAGCGGATGAGGGCTGGCACCACAGCTGGAAAAACTATACGCACACTCGAGGTGCGGTTTGGGTAAACATTCACTGCACTATCCAAGGCGAACGCGTTGTTCAACCCGTAAGAAATGGCTGGAGGAAGCAAGTACACACCGTAGCTACCGTTGTAAAGCACGAGTGAGAAACCACCTGTAGAGTTTGTCAACGCAGAATACTGGATTGGTCGACCGTTTAAATATCCCTCAAAGTACACCCTGAGACCCGTGATGCTCGTCCCATTAGCATCTACAACCGACCCAGTGACCACACCCTCGGGGTAACCCTTTAGAGTGATTATACCCACAGTGTGATTCGAGCTCACAACAAAAACACCCTGCGCTGGTAGGTAAGGTAGACCCGTCCCTGACGTGTAGACGGCCACCGTTATCGTAGAATTAACCGGGGCCAGTATCCCGGGAGAAAATCCGCTCGAATCAGTATACATTTCAACGCTAGCCGGCGACCCACGCGAGAGGAATACCACCCCAGCACCCGTGACTGGCGAGCCAGATTGAGCAACCACCTTCGCGCTAAAACTACCCAAAGTGTAGGAGAGTGTGTTTACCCCCCGAGTCAGCGTAACGCTGCTTTGATTCGTGCAAACCAGGTCAACGCAGGCCGCGACCCCCACATTCGTGTTATATGGTAGATACGCCACTGCTAAACCGTTTAGACCAGTTGGGATCGTGAATACACCGGAAGAGGTGTTGACCTCTATCGAAGCCCCCGAAAACGGCTGTCTCTGGTAGCTCACACCCACACTCAGCGTCTGCAGAGTCACGTGGTAAACGTTCAACCCCGCGTTGAGCTTCAAATTAGAGAGAAATAAGCACACACTATCAATACACTCATAGATACTTGCAACGCTACCCTGAGGTAAAGCCAGACTTAGAGTGCTCCCACTTTGAGAGGATAAAAGCACGTAGATGCGACCTTCGGAAACCACTTTGAACAGTATGCCGGGAAGAGGCCTACCATAGGTGTCGCTCACATTTATCGAAAGATAAGAAAGCGCGTGGTTCGCGAAGCTTGGTAGCGAAGAGTATGCGAAGAATAATTGTTCAACATAAGAATCAAAATACGGGTGATATGTTTCAACTGTTAGATTGTAACTAGGAACATACGTCAACCCGAAAGTCGATGAAGGTCCTTGACCAATGATACCAATTGGCTCAAAGGACAACTGGGTCAAATCAAGCACAATGTTATATATTATAACATATTTGCTATAAGACACCATGGGTATCCCCGCACTCTCCAAAGGCCCACCAAAGCATACACCTGAATTACACGGGCTAACCCTAAGATACGCACGGGTTTGCGGGTTAACAACGTAAACAAAGCGTGTATACACCGTACCAAAGTATGTATAATTCGCCGAAGCGGTGTCAACTACAAGTTGTTTCGTCATGTTGTTAAACACCAAGCCATCCAAGTAAGTATTACTAATAACTTGAACAACATTGACGGTATAATTGTTTGGATCTATAGAGTAAATCGTCATATTATAATCAGTTTGAGAGTATTTGTAGAAAATAGTGTTAAGCCCTACATAAAGTTCTCCAGTTTGTGGGTCTATGGCTAAGAGCTGAGCTACCTGCGGCTGGTATAAGTCGTCGTAAATCCCGTTAAGAGTGATACTCTTTAGTATTGACCCAGTCCTCGCATCTACCACCCATAATAATGAGTGATCATACCTAGAAACGTTGTTATAATTATTAATAAGAGAATAGTAGGGTATGGAAGTCAAGGCGTACAACACGTTAGAGTTCACCAAGAAATCCTCAGGGTAGGAGGGTATTGGGATGGTCTTTATCCATTCAATTCTTAAATCCGTTAGGTTTAACGCCACCAGCTCAGTTGTAAGATTGGCGTTAGTAGTAGTAAGAGTATAGTTGGAGAGCATTGCGTATAGAGTTTTGTCAGTCTTATCCAAAACCAATTTGATTGTGCCCATCATAGTTAAGTTGAGGTTTACAATTCGCTCTAAAGATTGATTAGATGAATTTACAACCCATATCACGCTCCTATAGCCGTCACCTGCGTATATGTCACCCGTTGCCTGATCATACGCCAGCGCGCTTGGAGCCCCACTCATGTAGATGGGCAACCCTGGAGAGCCAGCCTGATTAAGCACAATGATCCCTTCAAGCCCAACTTCAACGTAAACGTTACCAGTCGATGGGTCACTTGTCATGTAAACCGGATAGTCAGGGGTATAAACAACGCTATAGGAGCCTAGGTTAGGGTTGAACTCATAAACATCGTGCACATATGGCAAAGCCACCATAACACGATTATCAAAAATAGCCGTAGTCTCACAAGAAGCAACACCTAGAGGGTACCCGACGTACCGAACGCGCCCGAAGTTTACTTGGTCAGCAATACCCGTCTTATTCAGTAAGATGATACTCCAATTCGCATTTAAAAAGTTAGACCCCACGCAGCCCACCGTGTAAACATCGCCAGTTGAAGGGTTACCTGTCACCGCTGTGAAATAGCCGTTCAACGACACATTTGAAAGCAAGCCAGCTGTAGATTCATTAAACATCACAACACTCGTAACACCACTATATTGCCCACTAAACGAGAGGTAAAACACGTTTCTTACATCATCTATATAGAGGCTGTTATAGTTAACGAAGTTATATGTGCGGTTTACTCTAATCCATTCCATGTCACCAGTGATTAGATTCACATCTGAAAGGTCTAGAAGTATCGCTGACCCAGAAGGCCCATATACAATACCCCAATTACCGATTATAAGGCTGTCCTTCTTTGGGTCAATACCAGCGAACCCTGGGTTAAAGGGTAACTCGAAGTATCTAACAATTGAGCCACCCTTAATCTGAAGAACGAAGCCATTAGTCAGTATTACATACACGCTTTGGTCAAACGGGTTATACAACATCTCTTGAATGTTGTAGGATGATATGTGGAGCACATCCTGAAAACTCGGTGCTGTTGAGTTGGGATTAACCGCCACTATTGAATTTGCACATGCAACATAGAGGACCCTCGACGCTGGGTCATAAACCATCTGAGTTGGTTGATACGTCGGCTGACCAATCGAATTCGAACCTTGAATGCTAGGCTCGCAGCCCTTAGCCGAAATTGACGGGAGATAAACCGATAAACCCTTTACAAATACTAGGTTCACAGTGGTTGACTGGTTAAAATAGCTAGCACTATAAGAAAGCTGACGCCCGTTGACAAACACGTATCCCAACGAGTAATCCGATAAGTTTGTAGTAGCAGTAAAGAAATAGCTACCCCTTAGGATATACACGGTTAAAGCCTGCCTACTAGTGCTGAGGTGCAGCGTCGGATTTTGGTCTAAAGACAGGGACCAAGTCTGACCAGGGGGTAACCCACTCTCAACAAACCTGACCAGAACAGTGTCACTTGAAAAGTTAATCCCAACGTAATAGTTGTGGTTGTTGTTCGCCGGGTTGACGGTGATGAGTCTATAGTTAGCGCCTGACTCCCAAGGCGCGGGCGCCCCAAACGCAAACGCAAAATAGAGTGTCAATTCAGTAGACGGCTTGACTGATGTGCTCCCCGCTGAAGCAGTGACGAGTGTGATGGGCACGGGTATAGATATGCTCTGAGGCGCGGAAGCAGAGCTGTTCAACCCATTAACCTCCACCCACCAAGGAGTCCCGCTTGGCAGGTTCAGTTCGCTAAGGACAATATCAGCCATGTACTGAGTAAAGTTTAATGTGAGAGTGAGGTTCCCTTTTTCCAACAAGACACCAAAGGAGCTGGCTCCCCCGCCTTCTATGTAAGTGTCGGGCGTATATCCATTAGGAGTCAACACCGACAATGTGTGTAGCCCATCCACCAATTTGATCGAAATACTATTCGAAGTTGTGTTTAGCGGTGGGCCGTAATCTATGGATACACCCCAAGACGTTGAGTTAGGAAGTCCCACCTCCTTAATCGTAAGGGTGTTATATGTTACCCCTTGTGTGAACACCACACTGAAAAGCGTTGAGTTGACTTGAGTCAAAGTGTACGTGTACCCCATAGGCGCCTCAACCGTATAGTTATGCTGACCCTGACTAACAGCGAAGGTGAGAGGCCCATCTCCTAAATCATAATGCTCATTGGTGGCATTGATTGACGAATAGACGGGTGGCTGGTCAACGTACACATACCAGGGGAGAGGATAGCGGAGACCACTCGCAATAAAGGTAATATTAACGGTGCCCGGATTCGGCTGGAACACTGGTTTCCGGGCGTCGAAAACCCCCAAGAACCCTGAAATCTTGTACCACAAGAACTTCAGAGCATCAGTAAACATGTTCCCATGATTAGACAACGGCGCGATGAAATCAACTACATTAACACTTTCATGTTGAAGGTTATCCACACTAGACTGAACCGGAATCGAGTTACTAATAACCGAGTAGAAATCAGAGTAAAAAGTAGAAGTCAAGACCAAAACCAAACAAAACAGAGCTAAAACACCATGCCTATTACTTACCAAACTACTCAACCCATGCACCACCCAAACACATCAACACGCTCAGACTCCATCCCAAAGTCAGCCCCAAGCCTATTCAGCCGCATATAAGCATTCGGTTTACCGAAAAAAGTAAACTCACACCCAAACAACAGACGATGAGGAGCTGGGAAACAAAACAACACCATAACAACCCAGCCGACCACAAAGCCAAACCGAAACAACAACTAAACCCCTATCATCTAAAGTCTATTATAATCCAACATAGTCCCCAACCCATCGCCGTATCTATGAGTCCACAACAACCACATCCGAGTCCAGTGGATAAGAGAATCCCGAATACCCGCATCCCAAGCTCACAACCAACTTTACCATAGAATTAGCAGATTCCTATCTAAACCCATCAGCATAACACTAGGCTAGACAACGGGGGCCACCATTATCAACCACGCTATAGAACACTTTCGACTCCTTCCATAGGCCCCAAACGCAGTTCAACACTAATCTCAACGCCATCCATGGGGAACTGTTCACACAAGGCTTATACCTTAAAGGGGATGAATTGAAACACTGCATCAGACATGATTTCTGGTACTACTTGGTTATTCACTATCCTTTAATGAAGAATTGAAAGCCATTGTAACCGCTCGTGTTTTATCCTTCACCGCAACCTACACTTGGTGGCGTTCATCATGAGCTTAGTCTCGTCAACCGACACAAATTCCCCTTCATGGGAAGCTTTTATCAACGACGTGGAGCACTTGAGAATACGTGAATGGGACACACCCATCTGCTTCGCTATAATGATGGGACACCAACCATGATGAGCAGGATGGTCCTCACCTTTTCGATTATTGCGCTTGAACACGGTTACGGATCGCTTTCACCGTTCAACTTATCCGCTAGTGTTGGGCGATCCACACCTTAATCCCGAAATCCTTATTCGTGCAATATCCTCGTGCTAAAAGGCTTTCAGCCTATTTCAAACACGTCGCCTCTGGTTGAAGCCTTTTCGGCTAGGTAGTAAATCATATTACTACCTAATTTGTAGTAATATTCATGAAATGGATAACGGTGTCTACAAAGGTTAGAAGAGAGTTACTCGAAAAGGCTAGAGAGCACGGAATCAACGTTTCTAAGGTTCTCAGAAGAGCTTTAGAGGAGGAAGT
>Ga0208548_100456_pt1 | contig 16348 bp, 20 predicted proteins | sample ECH_Chost_MetaG_FD_187133 | JGI IMG/M metagenome (GOLD analysis project Ga0208548, IMG submission 187133) | Hot spring microbial mat communities from Yellowstone National Park, Wyoming, USA - ECH_C host_MetaG (SPAdes) (version 2) | ecosystem: Environmental > Aquatic > Thermal springs > Hot... | reverse complement strand
CGCCCATTCTGAATATAAGTAGGCTTGTGTGCGGCAAAGCCTTTATATAGTTCTTTTTAGGCTTTTTTATAGAATATCTAGCCCATGCCTGGCTGTTAAGCTTTCTTGTAGTTCTAGCTGGTCTTATTCTCATAATAACACCTAGAGTAATTTATTAGGAAGGTTTATATTTTAATACCTTTCTTTCCCAAGTTGATACCCGCTTAGGCCTAAGACCTTATTTTTATTATCTTTGGAATGGATCTATATATACTGTTTATAAACTTGTTCTGCCTGCGACTCCACACTTTGTTTGGGGTCTTTTTAATATACTCAACGTATAAGTCAATATACCTGAGATTATCTAACAAATTTTGCTTTTTTCTCTCTTCGAGGGCCTTTACAAGATCACGTGCCATTTATATACCTAATATCTGTTTAGCTGCTCTTTCCACACCAAAGCCTTTTATAAGCATCTTCAATTTGTTTTTATCTAATACTCCTGCCTTATTAAATTATTTAATTCTTTCTTGAATTCACCTTGCTACCTGTCATAATTATAGAAAAGTATTTATATGTTTACTTAAATAAATAAATTGATAATAAAGTAAAAGTGATAGCATGCAAAGCAAATATAAGCACGAAGTGCTCTGCAAGATCATCGCAAAAATACCTTTCTTTATAATAGCACTGATACCTGGCGTTGCAAAGAGTTCTGCATTTGCATTTGATATTATAGGTACGCTCAGCTATACCCAGCAACTGCTCATGCACATTGGTCCTATGCTTAGCGCACTCCTATTTGTTATTGCAGGCATATTCTATGCGTTAGGCCAGCTTCTTCCGCCAGATAAAAGGGCAAGCTTCCATACAGCATCTATAAACATAATAATAGGAGCAATAGTTGTTGCCGTTCTAGCAGTGGCTTCCAACAGTTTGGCTCTAGCGTCTACTCAATTGCTGAGCAACATTTCTACAAATTCAATAAGGTAAATTTATGAGTGCATTGCCTTTCGGCCTTTACGGCTTTAATATAGCAGTATTGCTAATAAGCATAATGCTTGCAATAAGCGGCATTATACTAGGCCTTGGATATGCACTTGACGATAGAAAACTGAAGGATTTTGGAAAAAGCGAGCTATATCAGTCAATAATAAACGGCATACTTGTTGGTGGCTTGCTTGTCTTGTTTGTTCATAATGGACCTATAGATAGCCTGATCAATTCTTTAGTTCCAACACATTCACAATTCTCATGTCCAAGCTATATGAGCAGCAATTTAGCAATTTGCTTTGCCTACTCTTACTTAGCAGGTTCTTTGCCGTATACATTTATGGGAAGTGTACATATTTCACTCTTGGAAAAGATTACTTTGCTTCTCTCTGCACTATTTTTGCTTAGCACAATACTCGGTGCTCTAGCATCTTTGGATATAAATCTAATCATCGTTTCGCTTAATTTTTCATTTATAATAAAGCCTTTTCTCAACGAGATACAGTATATAATAAACATACTTACAGCAACTGCTGTAAGCACCTCTGTGCAGGCATTGCTGCTTGTGTTTATAGCTCTAACAGCAGTCTCAATAATACTTCCATTAGGTATAATACTAAGGAGCTTTTACCCTACAAGGAAGCTTGGTGGTTTTTTCATAGCTCTTGCAATAGGTCTTTATGTTGTTTTTCCTTTATCCTATCTTTTTAACGCGATTCTGCTAAATTCATTCAATTCGAATTATAATGCAAGCAGTATAACTGTAGTTACTTCTAATGCCTCTTTATTTGAGAATCAGACAATATCATCTATAGACACTAATGCGACTTCTACTGATGTAATAAAATTGGAAAACAGCGCTGTAAAGCTTTTCTCATCGATTAGCAGTATATTAAATGGGCTTATTTCTTATGCCTCATCTCTTGTTATGCAAGTCTTTATACTGCCTGTATTTGATCTTGTCATAACTGCTATTTCGATAAGAGAAATAGCCGAACTCCTTGGCTCTGAAGCTTTCTTTGGCAAGTTCAAGGTGCTATAATGGATACTCTTGGGGATAAACTGTTTGGATACTCATTTTATGCAATTTCAATATGCTCTTTGCTATTCTCGCTATTATTCGGAAGTGCTTTGCTTGCCTTTTTGGCAATGGTAATGGCGCTTTTATCTATAATCTATTTGCATACTGGCAAGCTTATAAACAATTTATTGATAAAAAACAGTAGAGTAATTGTACTTTCAAATGGTTATGAGTTAAGCAACAATTTATACTCGGCTGTAAAAAAAGGAAATAGCTTTTATGAGAGCATTTCTATAGCTATTCTAATAGTAAATTCACAAATTTCAAACAATGGCCTAGCCTTTGAGCAATTGCTTGATAAGTTGAAGGTTCCTTTCGAATATTCGATTGAATTAAAGGAACTAAATAAGAAGCGCATATTGGACGAGCTTGAAACAAAGCTTCATATGAAGGAAATACAGCTTGCAAACGAAAAACCAAATAGCAAGGAGCTTGGCAGGCTTAAGCGCGAGATAGGCATAATAGAATCTGAGATAAATGCAATAAACTCTGGCGGAAATCCTTTCAATGTGGAATTTAAGATCAAGTGTCGTGCGGCATCGACTTCGCTAATTGAGGCTACATCAGTTTCTCAGAGAAATGCAGAACTTGTGGCAAACCTTTTTGCTACTTCTCTAAATGTTGGATACCGTTTGCTTAAGGGGGAAGAGTTGCTGAATGCAATATAGGGTGTTCGTTTGGTTAGGCTTAGTTCATGCATGATTGCAAAGCATATCCCTCTATTCTATTCAAGCGAAGAGCATATGCTTAGGAATCAAGATGGTGGAATCTTTATAGGGAGAAGCGAAAGGCTTGGTATACCTTTCATGTTTAGACAAGATCTGCTTCTTAACCCACACATATTCATAGTTGGCGTTACAGGCTCTGGTAAAAGCTACATGATGAAGTCTTTGATACTTAAGAGCATAGCTGTTTCAAGCACTAGGGTATTAATAATAGATTTTACAGGCGAGTACTCAGACGTGGTCTTCTTATCAGCAAGCTCTGCAGATCCTGCAGATTTCATGCTTGGCGAAGAGAAAATCGCTTATTATAACCTTTCAACGCTTAGCGAGGCTTCCAAAATAGAACGTGCTGAATTCATTCTTTCAAGAATAATTGAAGGTACACGTAAGCGCAGCACTACAGCAAGTGATAATGTATTAATCTTTTTTGATGAAGCGTGGAAACTCCTTCTCAAGAATGATATGCTTAATATACTAGTTAGGGAAGGTAGAAAGTATAGGGTTGGGGTTGTTATAGCCTCTCAGCTTATCGAGGACATAGAAGGTAGTATACTTTCAAATATAGCATCCATTTTTGTCTTTAGAACGCAGAATAAGAGGAGCCTTGAGCTTCTTGCAAAGAACTATTATTTGGGAGAAATAGAGATAGCAAAGATCCAAGAGCTAAGGCAAGGCAGCTGTATGGTCATTCAAATTTACAAGGACAAGAGCATGTCTTCTTTTTTCATTGATAGAGTAAGTGGTGTTGGGATAGCTAGGATGTTTAATCTTCTTGTGGGTGAGGATTTGATAGAAGTAAGCGAAACGCAGATTAGGAGAGCATTCAGCAAGGTGGGTCTTGATTATGCAAAGTTCATAGGCAATCTAAGCAACGAACTAAACATTGAAGAACTTATGCAACTTTTGGCCGAAAACGGACTTAGCGATAAGGAGATTATTTTCTTTCTTAGAGAATTGGGAATAGATGATGATAAAATAGCAGAAGCTTTTGCAATCAAGTTAAGTGGTACGCATGCTCGAAGATAAATTTTTAATCAAGGGTTCAATAACTCTAGGAGGAGAAGCCAAATGTAGCATGGCTAAAGTTAAGGAAAGGATGGCTTTTTATCCACACTTGAAGCTTATAAGCGAAGGCAGTGAGCTTGAATACATGCTTGTCGAATCTGGCGAAGATGTGAATAAAAAAGCGTATACCCTCAAGCTCTCACGGAGCGGAATAACCCTTTATATTTATTCTAACCTCTCTACAGAATATTTCGAAAGGGAATCGCTTTTAAGGCTTTTTAGCTTAGCTCAGCTCCTTAGTGATTTATATGTTTTTGATATAAGCTCAATATTCCCAAACTTGTTGCACTTTTTATACAACGCTGAGCAGCATGCGATTAAGGTGGAGAGAATAGGTCCATGGGATAAGGAGCGTGGTGTTGCTGTTTTGCTTTCCAAAAAATTGATTGCCCTAGCTAATGAGGTAGATAAGCTTAGTAAAGAACTATTATTATATAAGGATAAGGTTTCTGACCTTCTTGCAGAAATAATCGGTTTTAATAGCAATGTAGATAAAGCAGAGCTAGCCAAGCGCTATAATCTAGATATGCAAATCATAGAGAAGGCATTTCAGAAAGCAAATGAGGCTAGGCTTAGTAGAAGGTTGATTAAATGATAAATCAGTATTATCTAAATTTTATTTTGAGTTTGATGCCGATAGCAATTGGCATATTAATACTAGTTCTCTTGAAAAGTTTTAGCTATTCAAACAAAAAGATAATAATTCTAGAGCCTGAAAAACTGGTTACAGGCTTAGATAACAAGGTTTTGCACAGCGAACAACTTTACAATCTATTTATTGATTTTGAGAATGATGAGCTTATATTAAATGGCATTTCACCAAGGCAAAAGGATATAGAAAGGGTAGCATTTGAGAAACTTTCAATAGTACCATTTTGGAATATCAAAGAGGTTATGTCTAAGAAGCGTATTAAAGAGCTTTCATTGTTTGCTAGCATAGAAGATTTAGGCAAAATAATATGCACATATTCCCCGCCTTCTGGGATAATTCTTGCACATATACTAAACAACACCCTTCGGGTGATAAGCTATGCTTGATCTTCGCATGATTATTGTTGCAGGATCGAAGATTATCTGGCTTATGCTTTTGAGCATTATAAGCTACTACCTCATAAGGTATATTATAAATGGTGATATTGGCGATGGTGCAAAGCACATTTCTATAATTTTTCTCCTTTTTGTTTTTCTGCTCGTGGTATTATGGATTTAAGAAGATTATATAAACATAGGAATTCTCTTTATGCAAAGCTTCTTGCGGCTTTTGGTATAGCTTCTCCAATAATAGCCATAGTCTACTTATTTATTGGCACTATCTCTCTTGCCTTTGCAATACCTGCCGTTTTGTTTGCTTTTATCTACATAACTAAGATAGGTGGTAATTTTGATTTGCATGTTGTTGTTTTATCTTTGTTAAATATTTTGGTGTTGCTTATGGTGGTTTTCTGAACTTCTATAATATTGAATCTATCCAAGATGGGTTTGATACAAAAGGGTTTGTCGACCTTATGCTGGGTGAAGCCTTTTCATTAATATATGAACTTGACAATAAGAGAGTGATTGTTTCATGCAATGCCAATATACAACAACCTGGCTTTAATAAAATTCCATATGATATAGGCGGTGATTTCAGATTTGTTATAGCACAGCAGATAAACAATTTTGAGAAGGTAATAAATCTAATATATAATTTTGCTGGCAAACTTATCCTCGCATTTATACCAGCAGATATAAAATACGTAGAAAATATTAAGAAGAAAGTAGAGCATAGGCTAAGCAGATATGGTGTTAGGTTTACAAGAACATTGGGCCTTCATTCCGGAAGCATGCAAATGGAACTATTTTATAAATATGATGAGAGAAAGATGCTTGAATTTATACTGGAGATGCTTAACAAGATAATCTTTGAAAATGGGCGCTCTTACAAGTTTTTTATTCTTATAAGTAGCAAAGATTTTGATAATTTATACAGGCTGATTGAACCAAACCTTTTTACAATAGAGCTCGGCTCTATAAATTTTTCTTCGATTGGAGAAGCTTTCAAGAAACTCTCAGAGATAGATTCAATACCTATTAGTAGTGAATATGCTTCCACTCTTATTTCTTTTCCTAGTTTTATTAAAAAGTTAGATAGAATTAAAACTGATTTCCCGCGTGCTGGTAGTGATATAATTATAGGTGAGTTTCTCGAAGATTCGATAAAAGGTAGCAATATAAGCGTTGGTATAAATAAGAGCGCATTGAATTTGGGTAGCATTATAACCGGCATGCCTGGAACTGGAAAAACTTACGTTGCAATGAGTATTGCAGAACAGGCTTTGAAAGCTGGTAGTAGTATAGTTATAATCTCCCCCACAAAAGAATGGGCTTCATTTGCTGTTAAAAACAATCTAAGGTTAGTAAGGCTTTATTCTAGCAACAATTTTTGCATCAACTTCTTTAAGTCTGATACTACTTTGCCTATAGAAAAGTTTTATGAGAATCTTGCTATGCTGATTGCAAGTGCATCTAATGCAGGTCCTTATAAAAATTCACTTGAAAAGGCTCTGCTTGCAGCATTCCACAAAGTCTACAAACTGGCAAAAGATCCAGATCCACAAGAGGTATATGAAGCAATAGAAGAAGCAATTATCGAACAGCATGGGAAAAGAACAAATGTTGGAGTTAAGTATACGAAGCACGGTGAAAACACAATGGCTGCGCTCGAAAATTTGAGGCTTATGCTCTCGAGGCCAGAATTTGCCCAAAGAAATGGTATAGACTTTAGTAAATTTGTCAAAAGCGGAGTTGTATTTGATTTGTCAGCGGTAAGCAACAATATGAAAGCCTTCTTCTATGCACTTATACTAAACCAAGTTTACAATATAGCTGATACATTTGCAGAAGATGGTGATGATAAGCTAAGACTTATACTAGTGCTAGAGGAAGCACAACTTGCGTTTGGTGATGAGCTCTCTGCCCCAACGCTTGACCTTAGAGAGAGGATCCAGGACTTTAGAAAGAAAGGTATAGGCTTAATTTTAATAACACATAATGTTACTGATATAAACCCGGCCATAAGGAGGCTTTGCCAGAATAAGTTTTATTTTAGGCAGAGTTCAGACATTGTAAAGCTTGCTTTATCTGATCTAGGCTTTGGTGAAGAAGCTTCAAATAGGTTAAGATATCTTGAGAGGGGTATTTGTGCACTAAGCTATGTATATGCAAATGGTAAAGAAAGGCTTCTTGAAGGTCCTGTTTTTGTCAAAGTCAATGAATTTAATCTGCCAGAGTACAGGATTAAAGATCATTTTACAAGGCGCTTTTATACAAGCGTAAAGCTAAATCTTGGGAGCGAATACAACGATAAGCTAGTAGAGCTCTATTATCTTGGTGAAAAGATCTCATCTGCGGTTGTGGTAAATGGTGAAGTTACATTTGATAATCTTATAATGGGGAAGAAGTACAAGCTACTAATACCAGCAGAGCATAAGAAGGATACAAAGAGTATAATAATAAAAGCAGAAGCATTATCTGCCAAAGAGCCTGCGCTGGTTTAATATATCTTTTAATATTCTACTATTTTTTATCCAGTCTGCAATCGGTATATCAAGTTTTGTATGTATGTAAGAGAATGCATCAGTAAGTGCATCAAACCTTTTTGGCTCCTTTTCAAGTGCTTCTCTTACATGCTCTCTTACATTCCAAACGCCTACTGGAAGTGTATAGCCTGAGTGTGTTTCTCTAAGTATAACAGTGGTTGCCTGTTTCTTTATTCTTTCAAAAAGCTCTGAAACAGCAAGCCTAGCCGCATAGTAGCAGCCACCTATCTCAGCGTAAGTACGTCTTCCTTCAAAATACTCGTAAGAAGAGTATATTGCTATTTCATTGCTACTCATATTCCAGGTTGTATTTGGATACCATGCTTCGATGAGTTCATAGCTCCAGCTTCCAGGAACCATAAGAATTATCCATCTATTGTCAAGTGCAACGTTCTCATATACCAGTATCGAATCAATGCTCTCATACTCTTTTGCATTGTTTATCTTATTTTTTGAGATTGTATCATCAACTGCTGTTATACTCCACCTTGTAGGTACAAACTTCCTGTTTTTGCCTAATCCTAAAAGACCCGCCGAAAGGGCTTTCTGTATCTTTGAAACAGGAACACCTTTTTCATAAAGCTCTAGCATAGCTGTTGTGGCATCCATGTCTATGTCTGAATAGGCCTTTTCTAGCTTTTTATCAGAGATTATGTTGCCTGTTTCTATATTTTTCATTGGTGCAGTTGGACCAAAAGGCTGCGAATTCTCATCGAAAACAGCTCTTAGCTCTGGCTTTCTTGCAAACTCTATATTTGCATCTACATTTTTTTCAGCAAGAGCAAAGTCCCTTATAAGCTCTTCAACCTTTCCTTTTTCAACGTTATACACGTTAGATTTGTACATGCCCCTTACAAGAAGAGTCCTATATTCAACAATCTTTGGTATATCAATTCCTCGCCACATCTCTGGCGTAGAGAGAACTTCTGTAGAGCCATGCAGAGGTGGAACCATAGGTGATATAAAAACATTTGGATACCCATAGCTTCCTATAAAGATATCTGGTGGTGACGATCCGCTAAGCTCATCACCTTTTATAAGCTCGACAGTCTTCATCTTATAATAGTACTTGAGGAATTTAGGATCACGCATATTAAGGTAGACTATCGGGCTCCTCTTTATACTTAGTTCTTCAGCCTCTTGCATGTTATCAATTTATAATTTAATTACCAAAATTTATTTATTTACCTGGTTTGTATGGAGATTGATAAAAGCAAACTTAAGCGCGTAAAAAGAAACGGCGTTGTTGCAATAATTATAAACAAAAGAAGAGTGCTACTTCTAAAGCGAAGAAACCTGCCTTTTTTGACAAATCCAGGGATATGGTTCTTTATAACAGGCGGAAGAAAAAACGGAGAAAAATACATAGAAACAGCTTATCGTGAGATAAGGGAAGAGGTAGGAATGGAGAAGCAGATGCTAAGGAAGTTATACGAGTGCAGAGTCAAGCTATATGATGAGGCAAAAAAGTGGGTATGGGAAAACAGGTGTTTTATATTTTATTCAAAATCAAGGCACGTCAAGTTAAATATCGAGAATTCTGCATATCGTTGGGCTGGAATAAACGATCTGAAGAAAGAAATTGGTTTTTCTAACATACTTATAAATAAAAGATTTGTAATCAATAAGATAGAGAGGTTTTTGAATGGAAGTAGAAGCAAGGCTTAGGAAAATATTTTCTGGTGCAAAGATAGATCTTTTACTAATCAAGAATGGCAGCGAGCAAGATCCTAACTTTAAGTACTTGACAGGATTCACTAGTGGCACATTTGAAGACAATTTTCTTATTGCAACAAGAAAGAAGGTAAGCGTGCTTACATCAGAACTTGAATATGAAACCGCTTTATCTCAAGCTAAAGAAGGAATGGAGGTGGTTAATGCTTTTAGAAGCAAAGAGGCTTTTAAAAAAGCCCTTTCAGTAATAAAAGGCAAGTCTATAGGAGTTAATGGTGACTTCCTTTCATTCAACGATTATAATAAAATAGAAAAATTCAAGCCAAGTAAAATAATTGATATTAGCGAAAACCTCATTAAGGCAAGACTTGTTAAAAGCGAGGAGGAGATAGCAAACATAAGAAAAGCTGCTTCGATAACAAAGTTTGCAATAATGGAGGTTCAAAAATCTATTAAGGCAGGCATGACAGAGCTAGAGGTTGCAGCGCAAGTTGATTTTGTAATGAAATCTTTGGGTGCTAGTGGAAATTCTTTTGATACAATAGTAGCATTTGGTAAAAATACAGCACTCCCTCATCATATGCCAGATCAAACAAAGCTAAATGATGGCGACCTAGTGCTCATCGATACAGGTGCAAAATATAACAACTATTGTGCAGATATAACAAGGACCTTTGTATATGGTAAATCTAATAAGCGTGCAGAGGAAATGATCAAATTTGTAAAGAGCGTGCAGCTTATGGCTATACATATGCTGAAACCAGGTGCTGATGCTTATATTGTTGGAAAGAAGGTTAAGAAGTATATTGATTCATATAAGGGTGGCATATACAAAGGAAAGTTTATACATGCCCTTGGCCATAGTATAGGATTAGAAGTGCACGATGCATCGGTTTTTGGGAACACACCTTATAGAAAAATTAAGAAAGGAATGACCCTTGCTGTTGAACCTGGCATCTACTTTGTTGGATTTGGCGGTGTAAGAATAGAAGATGATGTTCTTATAGATAAGAATGGTGCAATTGTATTATAGGGGAGCTCTGCTAGCTTGGTAGGCTTCCAGGTTCGGGACCTGGCGACCCGAGTTCAAATCTCGGGCTCCCCGAATCGAGAAGTAATCATACTGCATAAAGCATAACCTAAGTAAATAACATTTAGCCATCATACTTGCAATATATCTTAAGCACTTAGGGATTTAGGTTCATACATTTCTGCAAAAATAAAGGCAAAAAATTAGTGAAAGCGCAGCTACAACTGCTCTAATCTCTTTTTGCATTTATCAGTTCGCTAGCATCTATGCCATCACGAGATAATATGCTTAGTATCATTCTCGCAAGTTCTATTGTAGCTTTGTTTGCCTCAAGGTAATCAGTATACTTGCTGAACTCGGATAATGCAGTCTTCATGTACTCATCGCGCTTTTTAATGGCATATTCAAGTGATTTTGTCTTGTATACTATTGATACAAGTCTTTCTATTTCTTCATGCGTCTTTTCTTCACTTTTCTTTCTGTAAACAGAATTTATAAATGCCTTGTCTTCTTCGTCTGCCATTTCATATGCATGCGCCATTATTAGAGTATACTTACCTTCGTATAAGTCGCCATACTGTGTCTTTCCAAGCTTTTTAGCATTTAAGAAATCTAAGATATCATCGTTTATCTGGAAGGCTATACCAGCAGGCTCTCCTATCTTTTGAAGTGATTCTATAACTTTATCACTCTGCCCGGCTATTATAGCTGCAAATTGGAGTGGTCCATATATTGTATACGCTGCAGTTTTACCCTTTGTAATCTCATAATATAAAGATTCATCCACCTTCGAAAAATCTCTAATTTCATACATAAAAGAAAGCTCACGCTCCTGGCCATATGAAGTTATTTTTATTATCTCATAGAATTTAGACCTCAATTTTGCAGCAATAACTGGTTGTAGTGTTTGCAGGTAATCCTCAAATATTTGAAATGTCTTATATTGGAGAACAGATGCATAAAGCACTGTGAGTTCATCTCCGTATTTGTAATTTGTTGTGTAATCTCCACGTCTAAATACAGAATGGTCTTGCATATCATCGTACTTAAGTATTGCTTCTTCTGACATCTCTATTGTAGCCGCCATAAGCATAAGGTTCTTATCTGGTTTTAAACCGAATGCCTGAGCGGCATAGATAAACAGAAGTGGCCTAGTATAATGTCCGCCCCTCTCAATATAATCAGTAAGCCTCTTATAGTACTCATTATTTAACTTTTTTTCATCTGCAAGATAAGAAAGCATTATCTCTTTTATTTCTTTCTTAAATCTCTGCTGTATCTCTTTTTCTTCAGCTTCATTTTTAGAATCGCTCTGTCTAAAAACCATAAAATCATCTGCAACTGGTATATTAAATATCGGAGTTCAAATTTATAATTATACGTTATCTCTTTGCATTTGAAATAAATATTTTTCATTTCTTAGTAAACTTTTTAATTACTCAAAAACAAGTATCTCAAAACTTCTTTTGGTTCAGAGTATCTTTATCTCTTTCAGCAATTCTCTTTGTATAGTCTAGTAATGCTTTATAATTTTCAGCGATTGCATTGTACTTTTCTATCTTCCTATTCTTTACCTGTATCTTTCTCTTTATCATTTTAATCTCACTGCGCTTAAAGAACTTCATAATACTTGATTCTTTGTATTTGAGCTCTAGTGTAAGCTCCTCTATTCTTCTAGCTTCTATTTTTGCTTTTGAATCTGCGGCATGCATCTTCTTTGCTATCATGCCTATAAGCATATCATAATATCTGTTTATAGTGTATAGGTCATTTGACTTTGCAACTATACCTGTAAGAAGTGGTATAACTATTTCACTTCCAAGGATTTTCTTGTAGCCAAATGCAAGTGCTTCTAGCATGTTAAGGTATTTTTGTATTTCCCATACTTTCATTCTCTTTGTATTGCTGAGTACTTTTTGTATATTCATAAGCTCGTACTCATAGCTGTTTAGTATGCTCCTCATAGTCTCCAGGTGGCTTTCTAAAAGCTCCTTGTTTGGTGTGCTTTCCTTAAGCTTCTCTGCTCTGTTCTTACCTATAATATTCTCTACAGCCTGTGAAGCTATATTTCTATATGCATCTTTCGGCATTTCGAGTAGATTATTCTCTATTTTAAAGTCCATAAGAACCACTTATAGCCTTATAAGCTCTTTTTTCTCTTCGTTATCTAGCTTAAAGAAGCCTATTCTTTCAAATTGTACCACTTCATCTTTTTTAATCATTTCTATATACTTTTCAGCTAAGCCTTTCTCAACCTCTAAGCTATCTTTGTTTATCTCATTATTTACCAGCAAAGGCTTTGGTGTTATGAAATATGCATCAACACAATTAGCCTTGTCAACCCACTGTATCTTCTGCGCGTCTATTGCATTGTTCCCTATATATTTGCCTATTATCTTGTCTCCAACTTCTTCTATCTCTACATTATATAGATCCTTTAACCTTATCTGCTCACCTTTCTTCAAGTTGAGTGCATCGCTTTTTCCAATGTATAAGATATTGCCAACATCATATTCTCTATAGCCCATATCAACATTTGGGTGCAATCTAAGCTTTACATGCACTTTTCCTATTCCCCTTACTTCAAGCTCAACAGGGTCTATAACACCAAAAAGCCTCTTCGCTTTTTTATCTATAATCTTTCTATTTTCATCTAGAAGCATGTTTATATCCATTGTACTTTCTACCCTCGACATTCCAAACCTCAGCACAAACTTCTTTATCGCTTCTGGCGTTACGCCACGCCTTCTTAGAGCTGCAATTGTTACAAGCCTTGGATCATCAAAACCACTCACAATTCCCTCTTTTATTAGCTTGTTTATAACACGCTTTTGTGTTGGAACATCTTTTATAACCAGTCTAGCCTCATGATGTATCCTAGGTTTTCTTAATCCGAGCGCATCCAATATTGCAAGATCAAGCTCTGTTCTTAGTTCATATTCCTTGCTTCTTATGACATCGGTTATTCCGTGTATTGAATCCATTATTGGGGTGTTGAAATCATATGTCGGCCAAAGTATATATTTGCTACCTTGCCTGTAATGTGGTGTTTTCTTTATTCTTATAAGTGTTGGGTCTCTCATTGCGGTGTTCTTGCTTTGCAAGTCGCCGAGGAATCTTAAAACTGCTCCTCCCTCTTCAAATTTACCATTTAGCATATCTTCAAAGAGCTTAAGGTTCTCCTCTATGCTATGGCTTCTATGCACACATGCTACACCATTAAACCTATTTCTCCTTATTGTTTCAGGATCGCATGTGCAAACATAAGCCTTTCCATTTTTAATAAGCTTTATTGCATATTCATAGATCTTTTCTAGATTGTCGCTTGCATAGTATTCATCATCAAATTTTATGCCAAGCCAATCCAAATCCTTTTTAAATGCATCAACATATTCTTGCTTCTCCTTTTCTGGATTTGTATCATCAAAATAAAGGAAGAGCTTGCCGTTGTATATATTTGCAAACTCTCTTTCTAGAAACGCAACCTTTGCATGTCCTATATGCATATAGCCGCTTGGCTCAGGCGGAAATCGTGTTGCAAAGTTGCCTGGGGTTGCACCAGGTAGAACTAGCTTTGGCTTTGAAACTTCGGCCTTCTTTTTCTCTTCCTGCTCAAATTCTTCACTATACTTGTTATATTCTTCAACTATCTTTTCCCTTGGCAAGGCATTTATCTCTGACACAATTTCATTAACAATCTTTGAAAGCTCTTGCATATTTTCTTTTGCCCCTGGAACTTTTGCTATCGCTTTACCAAGTACTGCCTTATAATCAGCTTTGCCATAATCTATAGCGTTCTTTATTGCAAGCTTTCTTATAATTTCTCTCGCATCCATGGTATCATGCTGGTGAGACGCTCATATTATATATGCTTCCATTCATCGTAAGAAGCGCGAGTATTCTAAGGCTTGTATATGTTTTATTGCTTATAAGCATATTTATTGTTACCTCTCTGCTTGAGTTTGGTATAGGTATAGAATAAAGCTGTGCGTTTATTTTAAAGTTGACAATTTTAGGCAAGAGGAGTTTTGTATCAGCGCTCACTTCTATGCAGCTTGAGTAATTGCTAAGCGATCTTTTAAGATATTGTAGAAGCTCTTTAGGGTTCATATTGCCAAGATAAACAAGTGTCAAGTTAGAAGAGGGTGTGTAAAAATTATTTATGCTGCTGTTCTGCTCAAGATTTGTAAGAATTGGTGTAAGCTCATTATCAATCTCGCTTAGATTGCATTTTATAGAAATAGAAGCTGTGTTTCCATAGCCTATAATTGTTGCGTTTGTATTTCCAAATACCGGAATGGTTTGTGGTATTGTTGTAGTTACTACAGTTTTCGTAGGATTATAATTACCAAATACAAAGTAAGAAGTTATGAATATTATGACTGTGAAAAGTGATAGGGCCAATTTTATGAGCTCCTTTCTCTCCATGCAATCACAAGTTTTTTAGTTATTTATAATTTAAATAGTTTATCAATCTAATGGTATCGCGTGATTGTATGGCTTTTAAGGATGGAGATTTTGTGGAAATAGAGTATACAGCGTGGCGTGTAGCAGATAATAGTATAGCATTTACTACTGATAAGAAGAAAGCAGAAGAAAGTGGCATATATAACAAGAATACTAGGTATGGACCGCAGCTTGTTGTTATAGGCAAAGGGAATGTAATAAGCGGCTTGGAAAAAGCGATAAAGGAGATGAAAGTTAATGAGGTAAAGAAGATTGAGCTGAGCCCAGAAGAAGCTTTTGGAGAAAGAAATCCTGATTTGGTAAGGATAATGTCACTTTCAGATTTTAGGAGCAGGGATATTAATCCTTATCCTGGTATGCAGCTCGAAATCGATGGCTACATAGCAACAGTAAAGAGTGTAAACTCAGGAAGGGTGCTTGTAGACTTAAACCACCCGCTTGCTGGGGAAAGGCTTCTATATGAGGTTAAAGTAGACAGGCTTATAGAAGGTGACAAAGAAAAGGTAGATGCGCTTGCAAGGTCATATAATATAGAGCCAAAGTCTGTCGAGCTTAGCAATGGTGTGGCAAAGGTAGTAATCGGAAACGATGTAAAAAAGGATAGCGAATACTTTGTAAATAAAGCACTATTTGTAAGGAGTGTATTAGATTACATTGGCAGTATAAACAAGGTAGTAATAGAAGAAGAGTATGAGAGAGAAGCAAAGGAGGAAAAGGATCAAAAGATATTGCAGTGAATGAAAAAAGATTAAATAAAAGAGAGTAAAACTAGAAAACTATTCATTTATGTTTAGCGCATACCTCCCATTTACCTTAATGTTTAACTTCTTAGCTATCTCTGAGTTCTCTACATCTAGAATCACAACATAACCGCTCCATTTTGTTGTAAGTTCTGTAGATCCACATAATGGGCATACATCGCCCTGAGCTATTATTAGTCTGCAGTTTTTACAAGCTTTCTCAACCATAAAACCACTAATTATTTCTTCTTAACCTTTTTCTCTTTTTTCTCTTTTGCAGGCTTTTCCTCTTCTAGAAGCCACTCCTCTTTGCCTAAGCCTTCTGGCCTCATAGTAAGCGCTATCTTAGTATCTTTTATATTTGACTTCCAGCTTATTGTAGAAACCTTTGCATATACAACATCGCCCTTCTTAAGTAATTTGCCCGTATTTCTTGAGCTCAATACCCCGCTCTTTCTGTCGAAGCTTATGAAATCGCTTGTTATCTGTGATAAGTGCACAAGCCCTTCAAGAGGGCCTACTCTTACAAAGCAGCCAAACTCAACAAGTTCGCTTACCTCTCCAACAACTACCTCTTCCACCTCAAGCTTAAACGTTAGTGCATCAAATGTCAGGTTATGATGCGTTGAAGGGTCGCCAGGTAGAAGATAGCCATCGCTAATATCCCTTACATTATATACTGCAAGTATTATACCCATGTCCTTATCTAGTGTTCTCTCATATTTTTGCCTTAGCAAATCTGTTGCAACCTTGTTTAAATCCTCTCCAAAATAAGAGGGAGGTATACTTATTGTATCTTTTATGGTATATTTGTAATACAAATACTCACCACTAGTAAGCATTAGAGTATAATCTATTAGAAAGGAAATAAATAAATATTATATGCTTGTCACACAAGCCTACCACCAACAGCAAGTGCAAAAGCCTTTACCCCTTTTTCTTTTAGCTTTCTCCTGAGCTTAAGGTCATTTGTGCATACAACCTTGTTTTTTTCAAGCCATGAATCAACATATTCG
>Ga0208548_100453_pt1 | contig 16447 bp, 13 predicted proteins | sample ECH_Chost_MetaG_FD_187133 | JGI IMG/M metagenome (GOLD analysis project Ga0208548, IMG submission 187133) | Hot spring microbial mat communities from Yellowstone National Park, Wyoming, USA - ECH_C host_MetaG (SPAdes) (version 2) | ecosystem: Environmental > Aquatic > Thermal springs > Hot... | reverse complement strand
GTGCCTATGAAAGGTTACAGCTGAAGCATCCCAGAAGGAATTGAAAGAGTCCAGATACTAGACGTAATACAAATAAACGGGGGTACAGGAAGCATCCCAGAAGGAATTGAAAGCACCACTACCACAGCCGTTAACGCGATTTTGGACATGTCTGCCGTTGAAGCATCCCAGAAGGAATTGAAAGGGTGAAAAAAGAGACACTCTTCATGGGAAACCACAAATTTAGGAAGCATCCCAGAAGGAATTGAAAGTATCTGTAAATTTTGCGTTTAACTGGGGGGTTAAATCATTGGAAGCATCCCAGAAGGAATTGAAAGTTCATGCAAAATATAGCTAACAATTTCTTAACTATATTGCAGAAGCATCCCAGAAGGAATTGAAAGAGATTGACCGCATTTCCTCACATTCAACTCCGTCAACTACGAAGCATCCCAGAAGGAATTGAAAGTTAAAAGTCGCAGGTTATAACGTTTTACATAATTTGAAGCATCCCAGAAGGAATTGAAAGGTGGGTTTCTACCAGCCTAGCTATGTTTACTTACAAAAGAAGCATCCCAGAAGGAATTGAAAGTTTCACTAGATATTCCAAGTATTTTTTCACCGCTTAACAGAAGAAGCATCCCAGAAGGAATTGAAAGGGATTAACATAGACAGAGATTTAAAAATAAGACTAAGAAGCATCCCAGAAGGAATTGAAAGTTTCCTTACAGGGGAAGTAGCCGCAGCCTACAGCATTCAGGAAGCATCCCAGAAGGAATTGAAAGATTGGGTGCGGGAGCGGAAGGAGCGGGAGGATATTCAACAGGAAGCATCCCAGAAGGAATTGAAAGCGGTGATGGTGAGAGCGTTACTATATTGTAATGCTACTTTCTGAAGCATCCCAGAAGGAATTGAAAGACTATGTCCGACCCTATCCCACCGCCCACACTCACGAACAGGAAGCATCCCAGAAGGAATTGAAAGGAGTTATGTCGCACGGGATAGCCCTTTTGTCGTTAAACTTGAAGCATCCCAGAAGGAATTGAAAGTCCATCGGGGCCCAACAGTAGTTTGGCAGAAACAATTTTAGAAGCATCCCAGAAGGAATTGAAAGTCAGGTATCTTAGCGTGCGACGGCCTGGTCAATAGCCACGGAAGCATCCCAGAAGGAATTGAAAGTAGGCTATCTGTTGAATTTTGTAATCTGTTGCAACTCTGCCGAAGCATCCCAGAAGGAATTGAAAGTACGTTTACGATGACCTTGAGCTTTATAAAGACATGTTGGAAGCATCCCAGAAGGAATTGAAAGTGTCATGCCAACTCCTTAATATAAGATTGTTAAATAGAAGCATCCCAGAAGGAATTGAAAGGATAAAGTAAAATCTCATTCTTTTTTTTATAACCCCCGTGGAAGCATCCCAGAAGGAATTGAAAGATTTCTAAATCTTTATAAGTAATGTAAACTTTATTTTCTTTGAAGCATCCCAGAAGGAATTGAAAGGCATTCCGTATTGTCGTCTATCTTGGCTATCTCAAAACCGTAGAAGCATCCCAGAAGGAATTGAAAGCTCTAGGGGCCCGTATGTCCCCTCCGTCGCAATGTTACCATGAAGCATCCCAGAAGGAATTGAAAGTATATTTTGTTGAAGACTTGGATCATGCTTTTCACCCCCAAGAAGCATCCCAGAAGGAATTGAAAGTTTGTAATTCTTCAATTTTTAGATTCTTTTCACATCCTTCGAAGCATCCCAGAAGGAATTGAAAGTAATAAAGGGTTTTAGCAACACTTTCCAAATATGATAATTGGAAGCATCCCAGAAGGAATTGAAAGTCTTTCCAACACTGCCGCTTTGAATTTTTTTAGCTTCACACGAAGCATCCCAGAAGGAATTGAAAGGGCGAAAATGTTGAGCGGATATAAGCATAATCTCCGCCGAAGCATCCCAGAAGGAATTGAAAGACTTCATATCTTATCCCTTTCACATTTACCTGTTTCATCTGAAGCATCCCAGAAGGAATTGAAAGAACGCCTTGTAAATCGTTTCGCCCCTCATCTTCATCCTCTGAAGCATCCCAGAAGGAATTGAAAGTTAATTCCAAAAAGAATATCATCAACAATGCCAGACAGATGAAGCATCCCAGAAGGAATTGAAAGACCATGTGCACAGTGCGGGCAGATGGGGTATTCAGGACTAGGAAGCATCCCAGAAGGAATTGAAAGGGCCTATAGGATTCGTCAAGGGCGTAGTATATCTTCAGCAAGCCTACGAAGCATCCCAGAAGGAATTGAAAGTTTTCCCGGCACCTGTAGTCCCAGTGATGGCCCAATGTGGGGAAGCATCCCAGAAGGAATTGAAAGTGTATAATAATTTACGAAGACGCTCGTCTCCAAATATTATGAAGCATCCCAGAAGGAATTGAAAGATAAATTCAATAGGGCATAACGGAACCATTGACCTAGTTAGAAGCATCCCAGAAGGAATTGAAAGTGATGAAACCTTGCCACACCCTCCCCCCATCTAGAAGGAGGAAGCATCCCAGAAGGAATTGAAAGTTCTTCGCTTCTAATAGTGCCAACTGTGTCAGTACACTCTGAAGCATCCCAGAAGGAATTGAAAGGTGGCGACTCGGGAAGGGGGTTGTTGGAAATTGAAATTAGAAGCATCCCAGAAGGAATTGAAAGAAAGAGAAGAAAAAAGCTTTTGTGCGTAGCTAGCGTCATAGGAAGCATCCCAGAAGGAATTGAAAGTTTACGCAATAAATGCAAACACAGGAATAAACAATAGCGAGAAGCATCCCAGAAGGAATTGAAAGTAGCTACTTCTTCCTTATTCACTATATCCACAAACATCCGAAGCATCCCAGAAGGAATTGAAAGTTGTAGATGCCCCAGCCTTGTCCCGATACGTTATACAGGTGAAGCATCCCAGAAGGAATTGAAAGTTATGTAGTATATTGTTCTATCGCCATCTTGATCAAAATCGAAGCATCCCAGAAGGAATTGAAAGATTTTTACCCCCTCGAGGGGGGTTTGGGTTTGTGTGTTTTCGAAGCATCCCAGAAGGAATTGAAAGCATTATGACCCATTCGGCATAACCACAGGTGAAGCTACGTAGAAGCATCCCAGAAGGAATTGAAAGATCTGTAGCACTATTGGTAAAATGTCGCCCCCGTATTTTTGGAAGCATCCCAGAAGGAATTGAAAGACATGTCTGCTGTCCATGACGTCAACGCATTGGCTAGAAGCATCCCAGAAGGAATTGAAAGGAAGTAGATCCGCTAGCTAGCGTGATGTAGCCCGAAACGTTGAAGCATCCCAGAAGGAATTGAAAGTTTTTCTGACCGCTATCTTTTTTATTTGAGTTCTGTTTATGAAGCATCCCAGAAGGAATTGAAAGGCTAAATACTTGTCGGCAGTGAAACATAAGCTAAAGTGAAGCATCCCAGAAGGAATTGAAAGTGTTTGGCGTATATCTTAATGGAGGGTCTAGCGGGCTAACGAAGCATCCCAGAAGGAATTGAAAGTGATTCTAGTCCCGTTTCTCCTGCTGTTGAATATCCTCCGAAGCATCCCAGAAGGAATTGAAAGGCATTGCCGTGTACTTGGGCTATCTCAAAACGACATGGGTGGAAGCATCCCAGAAGGAATTGAAAGTAGTTGCTTACCGTTAACCTCAGGTTTCATGAAAGCTAATCTGAAGCATCCCAGAAGGAATTGAAAGATTATAGCCTTTTTCGGCACGTTGTAGTTTGTCGCCTTAGGAAGCATCCCAGAAGGAATTGAAAGGTATATAAAGTACCAAGTCAACAGGTCAAACACGGGACGTGAAGCATCCCAGAAGGAATTGAAAGATAGGACTTGTCTCTGCCTTCTTCCTATTCATTATGAAGCATCCCAGAAGGAATTGAAAGATTATCTCTTCTGGATCCTTACTTCTTATTGCCAGCAGAAGCATCCCAGAAGGAATTGAAAGTTATTAATTAATGAATATGCGTAAAGCATTAGCATAGTCGCTGAAGCATCCCAGAAGGAATTGAAAGGGACTTGAGAAATTGTAGCACTCGCAGTCCCAGTCCCTAGAAGCATCCCAGAAGGAATTGAAAGTAGCCAAATAGGTGGTCATTGCTCCTCACCCTCCTTCAGCCTCGGAAGCATCCCAGAAGGAATTGAAAGTTGATCACACTCCTAGTCCTCTCGTCTAACGACAAGTATTTCGAAGCATCCCAGAAGGAATTGAAAGTTCTGTGTGCCGTGAGTCTATCCTTGTTTTTGTAGTAAAATGAAGCATCCCAGAAGGAATTGAAAGAAATCACGAAATCAGTCCGGTGGTGGGTATAACAGTCGAAGCATCCCAGAAGGAATTGAAAGTTCAGTTCCACTTTTTCGCCATCCTCAAATATTAGCGTTGAAGCATCCCAGAAGGAATTGAAAGACTTGGATGTTATACTAAACTATCTTGACGATTTCAGCGGAAGCATCCCAGAAGGAATTGAAAGGAAGTACTTGAAGTGCAACACGCATTCTCTTCGTTACGCAGAAGCATCCCAGAAGGAATTGAAAGAGTTTTTCTTATTAGAACCCGTCCTAAATTCATGGGCAGAAGCATCCCAGAAGGAATTGAAAGTCCGCCTTCAATACTTTCCCTTCCTCTAGACGAGTCGCGAAGCATCCCAGAAGGAATTGAAAGCACTAAAATAATATACTTTGCTCTTTGCCTTCCTGAGGAGAAGCATCCCAGAAGGAATTGAAAGTGGAAGGAGGAGTAACGGACATAGTAAAACCGATAGAAGAAGCATCCCAGAAGGAATTGAAAGCATAAACATAGTAGGGCTGTCTGGGGCGGGAAAATCGTCGAAGCATCCCAGAAGGAATTGAAAGTTCACTGTCGTACTTGTACTTCTTCATCCTCGGTCAACCCGAAGCATCCCAGAAGGAATTGAAAGTTGATGTAATCAATGCACTCCTCCTTTATTTCGTCCACTAATAGGAAGCATCCCAGAAGGAATTGAAAGTGATGAAATTCAAAGAGAGCGAAAAGAACTTACTGATTTCAGAAGCATCCCAGAAGGAATTGAAAGTATCGTTGATATACCCCCTTGCGAGGGCTTCGGTGAGGAGTGAAGCATCCCAGAAGGAATTGAAAGTCGTGACAACCTTCTCTATTACGCTTTCAAACTTCCCGCTGAAGCATCCCAGAAGGAATTGAAAGTTTTTTATCCTGTATCCATTCTTTAGGATATGGACAAGGAAGCATCCCAGAAGGAATTGAAAGTTTATTTTTAATTTGAGTTAGCACTTTTGGGGCATATTTCAGAAGCATCCCAGAAGGAATTGAAAGGTAGCCATGAGAAATCATGGATTCCAGTATCTCATTCCTATGAAGCATCCCAGAAGGAATTGAAAGTAAGAAATAACTTTTTGCCGCTTAAAAAAGTCAAAAGGAAGAAGCATCCCAGAAGGAATTGAAAGAGTTGAAAGTTCTCGGCCACGAATTGCCAGTCCTCTAACGAAGCATCCCAGAAGGAATTGAAAGGTATATTCCGTATTTGTTCCCTTTCATTCTCCTCCAACTTGAAGCATCCCAGAAGGAATTGAAAGTGTATAATAATTTACGAAGTCGTTTATCTGCCATAATTATGAAGCATCCCAGAAGGAATTGAAAGCTACCTCCTTGAGGGCTTCCCTGAACGGGTTAACCCGATCGGGAGAAGCATCCCAGAAGGAATTGAAAGCCTCCAGGTTAATGTTGCTTATGTTTTCGGTCTTCATTATGAAGCATCCCAGAAGGAATTGAAAGCTTTACCCACGTAAAGCTTGCCGTTCTTCAATATCAAGAGAAGCATCCCAGAAGGAATTGAAAGTCTGTAGCTTTGTTCGGGCTTAGGGCAGGTCTGAGAAACGAAGCATCCCAGAAGGAATTGAAAGAAAACAATGACGAAATAAGGATAAGAGAAAAAGCACCGTGAAGCATCCCAGAAGGAATTGAAAGACCTTATTCGCCACCAATTTCCCTTCTGTCCAGTAGAAGCATCCCAGAAGGAATTGAAAGTAGACCGAGGAGAAAAACAAAGCGAAGAAGATGCAGTAGTGAAGCATCCCAGAAGGAATTGAAAGGCGAAGTCGTTGCCAATGGCGTTCAAAACGCCATTGGCCAGAAGCATCCCAGAAGGAATTGAAAGTAAAATTTCTAATTCTCTTCCATCTTCTCTTAATGGCGAAGCATCCCAGAAGGAATTGAAAGATATTAACATTTAGCTCTTGATAATTGTCATATCCTTGAGGAAGCATCCCAGAAGGAATTGAAAGCGGACATAATAAAACCAGTGGAAAAAGCGGGGGAAGATATAGAAGCATCCCAGAAGGAATTGAAAGACGGGGTGGGGCAAATAGTCCCCAACCCCTTCCAGGGAAGCATCCCAGAAGGAATTGAAAGTGGGAGAGCCACTCGTGGTATTCCTGTTCGTTTTTGAAGAAGCATCCCAGAAGGAATTGAAAGAATTTAACACCCTTCCTCCTTCTAGACGGAGGAAGGGGAAGCATCCCAGAAGGAATTGAAAGGTTACCTTCAGCTCATCTGCCACATTTTTCAATTCCTGAGGAAGCATCCCAGAAGGAATTGAAAGTTTGATTTTATAAACAAACTCCATATTGCTCACCTAGTCTACGAAGCATCCCAGAAGGAATTGAAAGACCTTAACGTCATGCGTTATCATTTCCTGAACACCCCATGAAGCATCCCAGAAGGAATTGAAAGGTTAAATAAACCACTTATGTCTGAAACTAAACCTTCCCCTGGAAGCATCCCAGAAGGAATTGAAAGTCGTCTACCTCTGCCTTGTAAACAACCACCGCACCCTCGAAGCATCCCAGAAGGAATTGAAAGTATGGATTTCGCCACGTCGTTTAAAGCACCAGAAATACGAAGCATCCCAGAAGGAATTGAAAGTTTTTCCCCAGTATCTGTTCCTTCGTGAACCTCATTACGAAGCATCCCAGAAGGAATTGAAAGTGTTCATCACAAATCCCCTCACATCCTGCTAAGTCTTGAAGCATCCCAGAAGGAATTGAAAGCCTCCTAAGAATTCATATTCCGAAATTGCTTTTATTACTGGAAGCATCCCAGAAGGAATTGAAAGTTTCCTACTACCCTTCCCGTTTTGTCTTTCTTAACTGAAGCATCCCAGAAGGAATTGAAAGTGGACTATAAAGCAGTTGTAGAGGTGTTGGATGGAAAGCTAGAAGCATCCCAGAAGGAATTGAAAGCCTCTCACAGAAAGAGAAGAAAAAAGCTTAAGGGCATACTGAAGCATCCCAGAAGGAATTGAAAGTTTCTATATTTTTCTATGACAGATGGAATGAATATTTTATGAAGCATCCCAGAAGGAATTGAAAGCCTACAAACTCGCAGGTGACGAGACCCTCTGGGGCTTCGGTGAAGCATCCCAGAAGGAATTGAAAGCCCTCTGTGTCTCACCGTTCCTTCCGGTCAGCAGTACTGGAAGCATCCCAGAAGGAATTGAAAGAATTCAGCCTTGCCATCCATGATCTTTGTCTCAGCGTTTGAAGCATCCCAGAAGGAATTGAAAGTTCTGGTCCCTGGTCTACAACTCTATCTTCTATGACCTGAAGCATCCCAGAAGGAATTGAAAGGTTAGCGATTGCAATTATAGCACTCACAACGAAAGGTTGGGAAGCATCCCAGAAGGAATTGAAAGGTTGAGGCTCCATAAAGTAAACGTATACTGCACCTTCTTGAGGCGAAGCATCCCAGAAGGAATTGAAAGAGAATAAGGATGTTTACACTGAAGTACTTGAAGTGCAGAAGCATCCCAGAAGGAATTGAAAGCACTAATTCTAAATAAAGCTTATTCCAAAAAATAACCCTTGAAGCATCCCAGAAGGAATTGAAAGATAAAATACGTGGACGTGGGAGAGGAAAGCATAACGCTCGAAGCATCCCAGAAGGAATTGAAAGAGAAAGTGAAAGTACTTCTAAGCGGTAGTATCTCAAATAGCGGAAGCATCCCAGAAGGAATTGAAAGATCGCGTTTTCGTGTCTTCCCTTTACTACCTCTTCGCAGGAAGCATCCCAGAAGGAATTGAAAGTCATCAATACCTTCATGCGTTGGCACCTCCCAAAGCCTTAGGAAGCATCCCAGAAGGAATTGAAAGTAGAATTGGTCGTTAACGGTTATAAAGAAGAGAGAGATGGTAGAAGCATCCCAGAAGGAATTGAAAGTTAGTACTGCTCCACCACGTTCGATTGGTAGATACCAAAGAAGCATCCCAGAAGGAATTGAAAGAATATTTAAGGTTTACGCTTAGCATTTAGCTAACTAATTGCGAAGCATCCCAGAAGGAATTGAAAGCTTGAAAAGACCAAAGCATACCATACTTTTTATCTTTCGAAGCATCCCAGAAGGAATTGAAAGATAAACGCAGGGGGATTACCGTTGTTTACAATTTTAAGAAGCATCCCAGAAGGAATTGAAAGTTATACTGTTGTGGCACAGCGTCGAAACATCGGGCTAACATGAAGCATCCCAGAAGGAATTGAAAGAGGGTTATGATGATATGGCTCCCTCGGAACACATATATATTAGAAGCATCCCAGAAGGAATTGAAAGGCACATGAGTACGGAGTATCGGGCTTTTCGACAGGAAACTTCCTTGAAGCATCCCAGAAGGAATTGAAAGATATTAAAAATGTTACCAGTGAATGGATTTGGTGTCGTGGAAGCATCCCAGAAGGAATTGAAAGATACCGTTTTGTCCTTAAGGGTTATGATGATATGGCTCCCGAAGCATCCCAGAAGGAATTGAAAGGATTCATAGGGCAATTCCTGGACGCATGGGTAGGCAATAGCGGAAATTTATGAAATCATCAACTCTGCCTAGAATCGGAAGGGGGACGCATGGGTAGGCAATAGCGGAAGCATCCCAGAAGGAATTGAAAGTCATTGTAATTTTGTTAATGAGGGGCAAGAAATGAGCGAAGAAGCATCCCAGAAGGAATTGAAAGTTTTGTAAACAACCACCGCACCCTCTGGTGCGTTGTCCAGCCGAAGCATCCCAGAAGGAATTGAAAGATAGGTAAATACCCTAAGGCGTTTTGCGTAATCCTGGTAGGAAGCATCCCAGAAGGAATTGAAAGGCACGTTTAACGTATACTGTTTCGACAACTTCAACGCGTCTGGAAGCATCCCAGAAGGAATTGAAAGCATTTACATCCAGCCCTTTTACCGCTTTACAAAATTCGTCGAAGCATCCCAGAAGGAATTGAAAGTTCAACAGTTTGATGTATTGTACAGAGTTATTTTCTGAAGAAGCATCCCAGAAGGAATTGAAAGTTGTCTTCAATAAAGTTGTAAGGTATGATCACTCTCATCTGAAGCATCCCAGAAGGAATTGAAAGATTTATGCCACCTCCTGCTGAAGGACTTCCTGCTGGAAGCATCCCAGAAGGAATTGAAAGTTAACCAACTGATGACTTAGACTTACTAAGTCATCTTCGCGAAGCATCCCAGAAGGAATTGAAAGAGTTTTTGTTAAAAAATTATAATTCTTGTTTTTGATTTTTGAAGCATCCCAGAAGGAATTGAAAGACCCAGTCGGGTACGTCTGAAGTCATTTTTCAGTTGAAGCATCCCAGAAGGAATTGAAAGTAGGAGGAGGCGTTAACAGGGGTGTTTAAGTGCGATGGAAGAAGCATCCCAGAAGGAATTGAAAGTTGTAGGATGGGAAAACCTCCCCGAACAGGGGGAGGTCTTCGAAGCATCCCAGAAGGAATTGAAAGAGATCCATTGCCTTCTCCCCGTGGTCTGGGGAGAAAAGTTGAAGCATCCCAGAAGGAATTGAAAGGTTGTATTAATTCAATTAATGCCCTTAAAATTGAAGGGAAGCATCCCAGAAGGAATTGAAAGTAAATTGTGGTGTCAATGCTGGATCTTTTCGCAAATTTAGTAGAAGCATCCCAGAAGGAATTGAAAGTCAAATGGAGACATTAGCTGGTGGATAACAGGTGTTCCCGAAGCATCCCAGAAGGAATTGAAAGATTTGTAAATTTTTATCGTAAAGAATGTTTGTATTACCATGAAGCATCCCAGAAGGAATTGAAAGTTTATCTTTCCGTTGTCAACATTCCTTCTTATCATCTCATAGAAGCATCCCAGAAGGAATTGAAAGTTAAATCAAACCTATTTTCAGTCCAATCATGGACAGCTGAAGCATCCCAGAAGGAATTGAAAGTAAATAACGCCTTGCGAAGACGCTTATCGCTTAGAATAAGAAGCATCCCAGAAGGAATTGAAAGCTAACAGACATGCGGGCGTTGGGCTATTATTATCAAGAAGCATCCCAGAAGGAATTGAAAGGAAATAGATGCGGTATTACCATAATAGCCGTTATATTGTCGAAGCATCCCAGAAGGAATTGAAAGGATTGTTGGTATGCTATTCCTGTTATTACCGATCCGTTCTGAAGCATCCCAGAAGGAATTGAAAGTTAACATCGACGTTTGTGAATTCAACATCTGCAGGGAAGCATCCCAGAAGGAATTGAAAGTGTAAAGAGAATAAATACTAAAACTTACGAATACCTGAAGCATCCCAGAAGGAATTGAAAGTTGTCCTTAATCACAATGGGCCCTAACCTCATTCGCCTGAGGAAGCATCCCAGAAGGAATTGAAAGACTACAGTGTAAGGAATAGTAACTATCATTGCTCTGAAGCATCCCAGAAGGAATTGAAAGTGACTCCCATCCTTCGGCCCTCCACAACTTATCGAAGGCCGAAGCATCCCAGAAGGAATTGAAAGGTTTTCCAACAAAAAGCCCTTTATATTGAAAGCCTTAGAGAAGCATCCCAGAAGGAATTGAAAGGCAATTGGTAGACAATTACAACTATTAATTCCTAAACTAACGAAGCATCCCAGAAGGAATTGAAAGTATTATTATATATAAAGTAGCCTTCTCCCCCCGTGATGTTGAAGCATCCCAGAAGGAATTGAAAGCACCGCCCTTGACACATCGGCTTTTTCCCTGGATATAAAACCCGAAGCATCCCAGAAGGAATTGAAAGTTTAATTATAACCAATACTTTCTACTTAGTTGTACTGGGAAGCATCCCAGAAGGAATTGAAAGTACAAACCCAAGGGCCAAGAACGCAGCACCTGCCGAGAAGCATCCCAGAAGGAATTGAAAGACAATAGAAAAGCTTAAATAGGGGTATATAAGCTTTTCTATTTGAAGCATCCCAGAAGGAATTGAAAGATTCCTTCTAGGATGCTGAAGAGGAGTCCTCCCCCCCTTGAAGCATCCCAGAAGGAATTGAAAGATCTATCAGTTAACGATAGGTAGCTTTATAAACTGGAAGAAGCATCCCAGAAGGAATTGAAAGGATATCATCTAAGTCGTGGCGAAGCGATAAGGAGGGCCATGAAGCATCCCAGAAGGAATTGAAAGCACATAATTGCCCAAGACGCCCAAGGTGTCCTGCAGAAGCATCCCAGAAGGAATTGAAAGTGTTCGTTTTTGAATTCATAAAGAATCATTTTCTCACCCGAAGCATCCCAGAAGGAATTGAAAGTGGCCTTTAGTTCAAACCGTGGTAACTGAGGGACTTTAAGGTGAAGCATCCCAGAAGGAATTGAAAGAGGGAATGGTGAGAGCAAATGAAAAAATCCTACGTGGAAGCATCCCAGAAGGAATTGAAAGTTACTAAATAATGAGTATACGGGCAAGAAACAGAAAAGTTGAAGCATCCCAGAAGGAATTGAAAGTGGATAGTAAGTACAAATATCTGATGTCCGTCACAAAAACGGAAGCATCCCAGAAGGAATTGAAAGCATATTTGGTCGTCGTTGCGTCCGCCGTCGAGCTTTGCGGTCGAAGCATCCCAGAAGGAATTGAAAGCTAACGGCACCGCCACAAAGCCTTACGCTATAGCGTGCTGAAGCATCCCAGAAGGAATTGAAAGTTTTCTTTCTAAACTAGAGTTTAACTAACTTTTTTTTCATGAAGAAGCATCCCAGAAGGAATTGAAAGACATAAACATAGTCTTGTGAAGTAGATTTAACTTCAATTGGAAGCATCCCAGAAGGAATTGAAAGTTTATTGTGTCCAGAAGTGGCTTTTCCATCTGGCACTTCCGAAGCATCCCAGAAGGAATTGAAAGCAGCAACGTGCCCAGCCCTGGTATAAAGCTGCCGATCACGAAGCATCCCAGAAGGAATTGAAAGTTTTATTGAAATTAGAGGGGTAAATCCTCCCCTCTTAAGAAGCATCCCAGAAGGAATTGAAAGTCATATTGGCAAATCTGGGCATCCTCGCACATTCTCCGAAGCATCCCAGAAGGAATTGAAAGCACTCTTGCCTTACGTCTTCAATCGCTTCCTCAAGGCAGAAGCATCCCAGAAGGAATTGAAAGTCAATTAGTCCGTCACCAGATATTACACCTATATCTCCTCGAAGCATCCCAGAAGGAATTGAAAGAATAAGGCTATTAGTTTCTCCGTCCCCTCCCTGCATTCCGAAGCATCCCAGAAGGAATTGAAAGAACCAGTAAAGCAAGTAAATGATGTAGTCCTAGCTAAGTGGAAGCATCCCAGAAGGAATTGAAAGGAAGGACAATTTTCATAAGTTGCTTTACTACATATTTGAAGCATCCCAGAAGGAATTGAAAGAGCATACAGAGCTGTCCTTGTGAAAATGATAGCCAAGGAAGAAGCATCCCAGAAGGAATTGAAAGTTAAGCCTAGTTGTACTAACGCAATAAAGTCTAACCCGAAGCATCCCAGAAGGAATTGAAAGCCAAAAACTTTTCAACTGCTCTTCTTATGGTCTCACCTGAGAAGCATCCCAGAAGGAATTGAAAGTATTCTTCTATTTAGGATTACAAAATAACATATTCTATGAAGCATCCCAGAAGGAATTGAAAGTATAATACTGTAAATATTGATACACTAAAGCCTCAAAATGTGGAAGCATCCCAGAAGGAATTGAAAGTTTGGCAGGACTATTGTCCCGTTTGTAATAAAACCACCGTAGAAGCATCCCAGAAGGAATTGAAAGAACATACATATGCAACTACTACTATTTAAATCTTTCTCTAGAAGCATCCCAGAAGGAATTGAAAGAATACTCTATTATCGGCATTATTATTTGATTTATCCATGGAAGCATCCCAGAAGGAATTGAAAGAGAATACCCTGCATTCATTTGCCCGCATTGAGAACACGGGGAAGCATCCCAGAAGGAATTGAAAGTCTGCATAAGCCTTAATCCTCCTAGCTTTTTTTAACGCCTGAAGCATCCCAGAAGGAATTGAAAGCTACTCTGCCGAATGATTTGAATAAAGGATGTTCCAGCCGAAGCATCCCAGAAGGAATTGAAAGCAGGAGATAGTGGCGAAGTTCGGAAGGCTGAAGGCTAATGAAGCATCCCAGAAGGAATTGAAAGTACATAAATGATAAGAAGAATGTAGGATGAGCAGGAGAAGGAGAAGCATCCCAGAAGGAATTGAAAGGAATAGGTAGGCTCTTCCCTTCCGCTAGCGATATTCCGAAGCATCCCAGAAGGAATTGAAAGTTAGTTAATGTAACATTAGTTAAATCAATATTATTAGTGATGAAGCATCCCAGAAGGAATTGAAAGATTTCGAATACGTCTACTTCTTTGGTAAAGACAGGCTTGGTCGAAGCATCCCAGAAGGAATTGAAAGTAAATCAGGGCGAACGTGAGGCAATGTTTATATTAAAGAAGCATCCCAGAAGGAATTGAAAGTTGGGGGGTGAAGCCATCCGCCATTATGATTATGGGGAAGCATCCCAGAAGGAATTGAAAGATCTGTTTTACCTCTATATACTCTATCTCTATACTCCCTGAAGCATCCCAGAAGGAATTGAAAGTCAGATGTTAGTACTTTGCCCTCTTCCAACCTAAAACTTGAAGCATCCCAGAAGGAATTGAAAGTATGCTAAGATAAGGGAAGACGTGACAAATGCTGTGATTAGTTGAAGCATCCCAGAAGGAATTGAAAGTTCAGGTCGTCGTCATCGAACTCGACATCATCCACGCTAAGAAGCATCCCAGAAGGAATTGAAAGTAGGCCATTCCTCACGGCATCCGCTACGCCCTCAATGCCCTCGAAGCATCCCAGAAGGAATTGAAAGCTTTTCACGTCAACAAATTGCAAGTTACTAAACATGAAGCATCCCAGAAGGAATTGAAAGGCATTGTTGTTGCTCTGGGTCGTCGGGGTCGTAGATGTCACTGAAGCATCCCAGAAGGAATTGAAAGGTCATCCGTATCGATTTCGGCATCATCCACGCTAAACGAAGCATCCCAGAAGGAATTGAAATACTCTGACCCAATAAACTGTCATGCCATCAGGGACATAACGAAGCATCCCAGAAGGAATTGAAATGCAGCACAACCCCGCAAAGCGTGCTAACAACTTACAAGTAGAAGCATCCCAGAAGGAATTGAAATTTCGTGATAAGCCTTTAGTACTTCCTCGGCATTCATGGAAGCATCCCAGAAGGAATTGAAATAACTAAGCTCATAATCATTTTACCTAACATGCCTAGCTTCGCGAAGCATCCCAGAAGGAATTGAAATCTTAAATCGGTCAATATCATCTATACTATACTTCTTAGTCGAAGCATCCCAGAAGGAATTGAAATGGCCTTTGTTTCCTGCCTACTTATTTGGCTGCTCATATGTTGAAGCATCCCAGAAGGAATTGAAATTAAAATTATAAGTTATTATGTCACTTTAGCAAAACATGGAAGAAGCATCCCAGAAGGAATTGAAATAAATTAGAGGATTCGTTTGAAGAAGAGAGTTTTACGAAGCATCCCAGAAGGAATTGAAATTTTTGATTCGTTTTTAACTCTTCAATCTCTTCCTTTAAATTTGAAGCATCCCAGAAGGAATTGAAATTTTTCTATGAATTGTTCGAACGTTATCCCCTCTTGTTGAAGCATCCCAGAAGGAATTGAAATTACCTGTATATACTTATTCTTTTGCCGTTTCATCATTTTAGAAGCATCCCAGAAGGAATTGAAATTCTTCTTACGTTGTGGTGCATAGTGAGGCTAATTTAGGTGAAGCATCCCAGAAGGAATTGAAATAAACTTTTGAAATACACACCGAAGCCGTTGGCTAGGTTTGGAAGCATCCCAGAAGGAATTGAAATAAATATTCCCAAATTTCACATGTCCAAAAGTAGTAAAATTGGAAGCATCCCAGAAGGAATTGAAATTTAAATTCAGAATCCATTTGATTTGTTTCTCTATTTAACGAAGCATCCCAGAAGGAATTGAAATAGGAGTTCTTCCCCACGGGGGTGAAGAAAAATGTGGGCTGAAGCATCCCAGAAGGAATTGAAATCCTAATTTCCTCGAATACGCTATGATTGCAATTTTAGCGGGCGAAGCATCCCAGAAGGAATTGAAAGATTTTTAGTATCGCTTAACACCGTTTCAGGAAAGGCAGAAGCATCCCAGAAGGAATTGAAAGCCTCCTTGTCCTCCTGATAGTCCTGTTCCTCCCACTGCCGAAGCATCCCAGAAGGAATTGAAAGTTATTCACCCTCCTCCTCCTCGTTGTAGGATGGGAAGACGAAGCATCCCAGAAGGAATTGAAAGACAGAGGAAAAACGATAGCGGACGTGGAGATAATAGAAGCATCCCAGAAGGAATTGAAAGTCAATAATTTCCCGTTGTCCTCAAACGCCAAATAGCTAAGGAAGCATCCCAGAAGGAATTGAAAGGGCGTGATATACCGTAAATGGCGTCATTTTGGCGGAAGAAGAAGCATCCCAGAAGGAATTGAAAGTACCCTCGTTTTTCAAGGACGAGTTCGGTGAATGCGCAGTAGAAGCATCCTAGAAGGAATTGAAAGATCGTCCCCGCATGGCCTATGGCGTTAACTCCTCTATTTGAAGCATCCTAGAAGGAATTGAAAGTGTGGTGACCCATTCGTAATGGTTGCAATCACTTTTCCAAGAAGCATCCTAGAAGGAATTGAAAGGGGTCAGTCGCACCGTGCTTCCTCAGGTATAGGATTACACGCGAAGCATCCTAGAAGGAATTGAAAGGAATTGGGGCCCTGGCAGGGTTTGTCGCTGACAGTGTAGAAGCATCCTAGAAGGAATTGAAAGCATAGTTTTCGCAGGAGTTTCATAATTGGAATTGCTCTTGTAGAAGCATCCTAGAAGGAATTGAAAGTGGCAACCCAAAACGTGGAAAAGGAGGAAGTGGAAATGGAAGAAGCATCCTAGAAGGAATTGAAAGTTTAGCCCTACTCTTAGGCCTATCCTTTTTTCCGTTATATTTAGAAGCATCCTAGAAGGAATTGAAACTTTTTATCAACAGTGGGAATTATATAGTTATAGTGCAGGGTAGTGTGGGCAGTAAGCTACGAATTTTTCTTTTAGCCAACCACAATATTTCACAAGAGATGA
>Ga0208548_100442_pt1 | contig 16715 bp, 22 predicted proteins | sample ECH_Chost_MetaG_FD_187133 | JGI IMG/M metagenome (GOLD analysis project Ga0208548, IMG submission 187133) | Hot spring microbial mat communities from Yellowstone National Park, Wyoming, USA - ECH_C host_MetaG (SPAdes) (version 2) | ecosystem: Environmental > Aquatic > Thermal springs > Hot... | reverse complement strand
GAATACACAAAATCTTCAAAATAATGAGGAAGAAATATAGCCACAAACTTTAAGATATCAAAATTAGCAAAATCTAAAAGATATTAGAAAGATATCTAGACTACTGAAAGCCAGAACCTACAGCAAAGTAATTTACACTGTTATTTAGTTCCATCACTTTGTATGGGTTTTTAAGTAAACGATTACTTCCTTGTCCATAACCAATATATGTGTAGCCACTCGAAACAGGGAGCCAGAGCCCATACTTATATACAGATAAGTTTGAGAATATAACATCTTTTATGTAGATATTATTTGTGTTTACTTCATCAAGCTCTCCAATTGCTTCTGGAGCATTTATACCAGAATTATTTGTTCCCAAAACTACGTTTCCAATAACTTTTCCGTCAAAAGTGAAGTACCATGTATTTCCTATAGAATAAAAGCCGTAGGTATGAAATGTACCATTTGCACCAGCAGAGCCATCATGACCGATGGCACCAGAGTAGTTACCATGAAACAAAAAACTACCCTGAGCATTTGAGGGGAAATACTCATAGAACCATTCAGCATTTCTAGGATCTACTTTATTATTAATTGTGTACCCTACTTGCAGAAATGCACCATTTGATAACGTTTCACCAACCCAAAATACCAATGAACCGTTTGTAATATTTTGTGGAACTATTGTTTGTATCTCAACTCTTGCTCCGTTGTTGAATGATGCACTGCTACCACTTTTTATACCGAATTGAAACCAGTATGGGTTAAAGATGTTGCCAGCAAACAGTGCAATTATCAAAGACGTTAGTGGAATAAATAATACAACTATGGTTGCTAATAAGTCAGATTCTTCCATAAGTGGTCATATTATCACATACCATCATAAGAACTAAAAGGGAGGCAACGCCTCCCAAAAGTCAAAACTCAAACTTTTACCTCAGAGCCGATATAGCCACCAAGGAAGATGAAGATGGCTTCTACAACGAGGAACTCTAGTGCCAGCATACTATTGCCTGCAAAGGCAAGGCTAATGCCAACAAAAGGCACTAGACCCGATGCTATGCCAGCTACCAAGTCCTCTACCGTCCTCACCTTCTTCCCTCTCGCCCAGTCATATATCGCTAGTACCACGAATGTGGCTACCAGCAGATATAGGAAGAGGTAGGTGCTGTTCGCTACTGCTGAGGCAAAGACTCCTAGCCACGCTAGGATTGTTAGGATAAAGGCAGACACTATAGCCTTCCATCCTAGTGCTTTTATCTTTGCGTTCATGGTTCTCACTCCTTATGGGGTGTTCCGTTCCCATAAGCATAATATTTAATCTCTGCAATTTCTTCTGGTTCTATGATAAATAAGATGCCCGTAGTAGTTCTGAAAACCAATCTGTCACCAGCTTCCTCAAAAGTTAAATCATTGATTTTTGCTTTGTCTTTTGTTACTAAATTAAACAATACTTTCTTGCCGTCATTTTGTTTAAGGATCTCTTTTATTGTCTTGGTTATGCCGTTATCTTCTTTGCTTTTAAGTCTCGTTTTATCACCCTATTGATAAGAATACAAGCCAGAAGAATACTAAAACCAATACAGCAATCATTAAGTAGTGCCCATTCTCTGTCTTTCTGTGCTTATATTCGTAAAGTGCTGAGCCAGCAAGTATTAATGACGCAATAACCCAGATTGGAATTGTTATCTTATATGAGTGAATAACAAAGCTAATTGAAGGTAAGTAAATCATCTGCAGAATGCTTTCTGACACTATATTTGCTCCAAGATTGAAGCTAAAGAAAGGTAGCTGTGGCGTTTGTGTCACTGGCGTTATTGATAATGTGCTGTTTGCTGGTGGGATCGTTGTTGTGGTTGGTGCGTTGTTTATTATAACTACTCCACCCCCACCACCTCCTCCTGTGCTTGATGGTGCTTGTGAGTTCTCTGTCTGGTTAACTATAAATGCAGGGTCAAAGCCAGTGTAGTTCTGGTTACCTGTGCTGTTAAACTCAAACTCGTATATACCTTTTGGCAGATAAAATGTTTCTTGTGCAAAGTATTTTGTTGTGATGTTTGGTTTTAGCAGTGCTTCGTTGCTTGCGTTGATAAGCGTGCCGTTGAGGAATGCCTTCTTACCATTTATCAGCTTCACCAAGTAAAGTGATGCTGGTAGCTGACTATTTATTGTTTTAAGCTGGACTGATATTGTTATACTTCCTGTTGAGGTTATATTCATTAAACCTGTTCCGTTTATCTGATAGAGTTGTCCATTCTGCAAACTTGCTTCTATGAATTGATTATTTACTGTTGCCTTGTTGATTTTGAAGAACTTCGTTATGCTGTTTGTTGTGTAGTTTGCATTGCCTGCTGTTGTGAATGTTATATTATAAACACCTGCAGAAGCTAAGCTTATTGAGTTTGATGTGCTTGTGCTTTTAACTAAAGCACCATTAAGCAAAACATTTGCTATAACTTGGTTATTGATTGTGTTAATTGAGAATGGTATTGACACTGCCGTGCCGTTATATGTGAAGTTTGCTGGCAAGTTAAGAGAGAGTAAAGGTGATGCTTTGTTTATTATGGCGTTTATTGTAAATGTTGTATTTAAGTAGTTACCATTACCAAAGGTATGTGATAAAGTGTAAACTCCTGCGGATGCAGAAGGTAGTGCTACTGATACTGCAGGTATTTGATTATCAAAAGTATTTGGTGTAAAGACTACAGAAGGAATTGAACCATTATAAATAAATGTATTGCTTGAGAAAGTTATAGATTGTATTGTTGCCTTGTTAATTATAGCATTAATACTAAAAGTTGTGTTCGTATAGTTATTATTGCCAAAGGTATGCGATAAAGTATAAGTTCCAACAGAGGCAGAAGGCAGTGAGACAGTTGCTGGTGGTATTTGATTATTAACAGTGTTAGGAGTAAAGATCACAGAAGGTATAACTCCGTTATATGTGAAGGTATTTGCAGAAAAGCTAATAGAAGGAATCGTTGCTTTGTTTATTGTTATAGTAATATTCGTAGATTTTGCGGTATAGTTTGTGTTTCCCAAAGAATTAAATACAAAAGCATATGTGCCTGCAGTTGCACTGCTTATATAAGTGTTTGAGGTTGTAGCCGAGGTAATAAGCGCATTATTCAAGTAAAGATTTCCTGTGAGTTGATTGTGGTATGATAATATACTATATGCTATTTTTATTCCAGTTCCATTGTAAGTATAACTTGCACTTGGCGTTGCTGTTAAGGTGAATGGATATGTGCTGTTTTGATTTATCACAGCATTAACAGTGAATGTAGTGTTTGTATAGTTTGCATTGCCAGCAGTGTTGCTAACTGTGTAAGTTCCAGCTGATGCTGATGGCAACGAAACAACTGCAGGTGGTATTTGGTTATTAATTGTGTTAAATGTAAATGTTATTGTAGGTATAACTCCGTTGTAAGTAAATGTGTTTGTAGAGAAAGTGGCAGAAGGAATTGGTATCTTGTTAATTGTTATCGTAATAGGTGCTGATAAAACAAGCGTTGGATGTGAGTCTTTAACATAAAGGTTAAACTTGTATGTTCCTGCTCCTAAGATTGAAGGAATATATGTGTTTGAAGTTGCTGAGGTTATGTTTTGATATGTGCCTGAGTTGTTGAGTGCCCACTGATATGTGTATGGTGCTGTTCCTCCTGTGACGTTGCCTATTAGCTTGAATGTTTGTCCGTAGTTTAGCGTTGTTGTGTTGACTGAGAGTGAGACTGTTAGTGGTGTATATGTTTGCTGGACAGAGCCGAAGCTTACGCTTGGCATTGTGCCATTTGGGTAGGCACGGGTGCGAAGCCACTGCACGAATTGGGAGCGCCTTGTTGTTTGAAGCATTATATATCCATTAGGTATTGGTTGTGCTGTGCTTGATGCACTTAAAGAAATGTAATTATACCAAGAATTTCCTAAATCTCCTGTTGAATTTATATATAAACTCATTACATTCATGTTATTATTAAATGTTTCTGTTGTTCCTACATAACTAAAAGGAAATGTTGCACCGCCTTGTTCGTAATTTGTAACTGTTTCTAATTGTTCTACTGAAGTAGATGTTGGGGACTGCCAACCAATGCCATAACTTGCAGTTACACCCGGACTTGAACCTGTCCAGACTAATGTTGCCCCTGACGATCCCTTATCTGTTGAAGGTTCACTTGATTCGAAATAGGCATCTAATATATTACCAGAAGCATAAGTAGAAGAAGATATAACGTAAGTTCCCCAAGCAGGCGATGATAATGATATATTTAGACCGTTATTTACTGTAACTGAACCATATTTTCCAACGACAGAAGTAAAGCCATTCGGCAAACTTGTCCCTGCAAAATTCCAATAATTATTGAACACGCTTGCCCCATCATCATACTGTGCGTATGTGCTTGATAATTGTGGTGCTTCACCTATGCCCGTTGTGCCGCTGCTGCTAAGAAGGTTTGTGGTTTTGTTTGCAAAGCCAAGATAAATAGTTAGCTTGCCGTTTGGTAGTATGATCGGCGTGAGCTTTGCCCATGTTATCAGCTTGCCTGAGCTGTTGCTTTCTATCCAAGCTGGGATCATTGTGCCGTTGGCATAGAAGTATTCAAAGTTGGCAAAGTTGTTGTTATAAACTATGTAATTACCGAATGAGCTCTCGGTTATATTTATCATCTGCTGGAATGGCGAAATTATGGCTGTGGTTTGGTTGTTGGTTATGTTGACTGCTACATAGTATTGAATACCAGTAGGAGCAGTTATAGGGTCTTCAATCAGTGATGTGTAGTTTTGATTGCCACTTGTTTTAATAGTCATTTCTACTTGCTGTGTTACTGGGATCTTGTAGTTTTTGGTTATATTGACATCTTTGCTATTAATTATCTGATTAAATAAGACTGTGCCGTTTGTTATATCCTTTATCGTTACGTTCCAAGAGGCAGTATTATTGGCAAGTAGAGAAGACTTAAAAGATACATTTAGAGGATACCAATTATTTTGTGTTAATCCGAAATGACCATTTATGACAGGCACGCCAAGAGGAACTGGCTTGGTTTGGTTTGTGGTTGTGCAGACATTACCAAGATTTGTATCAACACAGAGCTGTGGTGGTGCTTTTGTTATGTTTGCTTTGATAATATAAAGAGTTCTCTGACTACTGTTAAAAACAGAGAAATTAACTGCTTTGTTAGCAGGTAAATAATTTCCTGATAATTTGATATGCCCATATGATATAATTTTTGAAACATTCCTATAAACAATTAAGCTGGTGTTTAAGTTTGTTCCAAAGGTATTTGAAGAAATAATGCTTTTAATTTGATTTGCAGTCAAAATGTTATTCAAGTTTATAGTATTGTTTGTTGCTAAATTATTAAGAGTAGTGATAATACTGCTATTAGCTGATATGCCAAGTGATTCAAGTTGTTTAGTTTCATTTGAGTAAAAGCTGGTTAAATTAAAAGGTGAATAAAATACAAGTATATTGTTTTGTCCATAAACTAATTGCCCAGAAGCAACACTTGGCGATGTAGCTGATAAATTATACATCCATATTTGACCACTTAAAACTACTTGTGAAAGAAGACTTGCTGAATCAAAATATAAGTTAGATCCATAAGTTGGTTTGATATAACTCGGTATTGTTACTATTGTATTACCATTTTGTGTTATAAAGTGAATGTTATAATTAGTTGTTCCTGTAGTTCCGTTAATAGTATACCAACCAGAAAGCAGGGTTAAGTTTAAGCCAATGCCATATGGTAATCCTTCTACTATCAGGTTTGTATTATTTACTATTGTGTTGCTTGTTGCATGAGTTATACTAGCCAATAAAACAAGAAAGACCAAAGTAAGCAAGATTTTATTCATGCTTACTCACCATCATCAAAGTATAACATTATTTCATCTGGATCTTTGCTATTAAATGTCTTTGCCCACTTTTGTGCTGTCCCTACATGCTTTATTGCTTCGAGCATTGTGCTGTGCTCTGTTATTTTTCCGTCGACAATCGCATAAAACTTTGTTGTGTTTTTCATATTATCACACTAAACTTTTAAAGAAGTTAATTATGCTGTTTATAAAGTTCTGAATTGCAGTCACTATTGAGTTAAAGAATGATGTGTTGGTTATCGTTATTGTGTTCGTTGGTGGTGCTATACTTACTGTTTGTGGTATCACTGCAAAAGGTTTCTGCTGAAGTAATATAACCTTTGGTGTGCTCCAAGCTGACCAAGCACCATTGCTGAATGTTGCGTTTGTTGTCTGGCATGAGACACCAGCAACGTATACGCCTGTCTGGGTTGGCTTGAAGTTTATTGTGTTGGTATAGTTTTCTGTCGTCATATTCATAAGACTGCTTTCATATATAAAGGTTTTGGTGTTGTTATAATAAACAAAGCTACCACAGAATGTCTCTTGAACAAAGCTTGAACCAGAGACCCACGGAATTGTTAGTTGTGTCTTGTTGAGTGTTATTACTATGTTGATTGTGATTGTCCTATTGACGTAGGTTGTGTTCGTTGCTGTGGTGAAGTTTGCTCCAGATATGCCAACTGAGAATATGTTAGTTGGCAGTGAAAACCACGCTTTAAAGTTGCTGAATATACTTAGTAGTAGTGCTTGAATGTTTGCCGATATAGCAGAGAAGAAGTTTGAGGGTGTGGAAGCTGGTGGTGGCGTTGTTGGTGGTGCTTGTGATATAATAACCTCGTGTGATTGTATATATGAGTTTGTCTGCTGAAGTAAACTAATTAATCTTTGGTCAGCATAGGCTAGGTTTGCATTTGATCCACTTGTGCTTGTTGAAGGAACACAGTCATAAATATAATTTTGCCAATTTGAGTAATTGAGCTGTGAAATTCCAAAACTACTAATTGTTTTACCATTGCAATTAGTACCAGAATTATAGTAAGATAATTCTGAGTTAATATCATTTATAGCTTCTTGAATCTGCTCGTTATTGAAATTAATAGCATTCTTTATCTCTGTTTGGTTTGAATAGTTTGCTGGCAAGCAGGCAGTATAAGCAGGACCAGCAGTTCCATCCCATCTACCATATATTGGATAAAAATCACATGAACTGTTTACTCCAGGAGTCCACGTAATAGGGTAGCAATAACCAATACTTTGATTAATGTATGGTTGTCCATTAGACGCATAGGTTGCACCCATAGGACATGTGAATTGTGATGGACTTTTAAGTGATGTTACAGGGAATGGTGGTATAACTCCACTTATCGCTAAAAGTCCTGTCTTCAATATCACGAGCATAGCTAGTATTATTATGCCCGCAATAATCAATCTTATATCTCTCTTTGTCAAATTATCACCATTTAAATAGCAAACCACCTTGCAAAAGCCTGAATTATTGAGTTAATGAATGACTGAATGGCTGAAGCAATATTGCTAAAGAAGTTTGATTGTGATATTGGTGGTTGCTGAGTTGATGGAATTGTTGTGGTTGTTGTTGTCGTTGTTGTAGATATAGACGTGGTTGTTGGTATTGTAGTCGTTGATGTTATTTGTATAGTTGAAGTTGTTGATATTGTTGTTGAAGTGGTAGAAGTTGTTGTGGCAGAGCTGAGAGGTATTGTTATCAATAAGAATTGATAGCCACCACCACTTTGCTCTGAATACTGCGAAGGTAGCGTTAATTGAACAGATACTTGATTTGAATAGCCGTTAGCTGATGCTGTTAAGTAGAGAGTGCCTGTCGTTGTGTTATATTGCTGGATTGGTAGACTTATAATGCATATTGCAAGATTAACACCTTGCTGGCTTGGACTTACATACTTTTGTGAAATTGGATAAACACCATTAATTGGAGCATCAAATTCTGTAATTGTTTGACCAAGATTAAAGTATTCTACCTGTGTTTGACAACTACCAGATGTGCTCTGATAGGATGAACTAAACTGATAATTGATAGTGGCAGGTAATTGAGCAAGCGATGGATAAGCATAAGTGTTAACATAAATAGTCTGCTGAGCTATTGTTGAGCCAAGATTGTAGAAAGAAAAGATATGACCAAAGCCAATTAAGACTATCAGCAACAGGAGTAAGGCAATAACCAAACTAATTTTATTTTTTATTATATAACTTGCCATATACTCATCCCAAACAGAGCAAGGATTCCCATTAGTATTAATATAACAGCAATTAATTTAATAATTGCTTTTCCAGCAAACAAAATTATAATTCCAAGAACTATCAAGCCGATTGGTGATAGGTGCCAGAGTGTGCTACTTATCTGTGACATCGCCTGCTGTGTTAGCCAGCTTGTTATTGTGCTCGTTATATCAAGCAACGGCATTAACTTCACCTCTGCCACCAAACTTACTCTGATAAACTGCAATTATTATTAAAGCATAAACCACAACCACCAAAGTAGCTAGACCAAAGTTTGCACCAAGTTCTGAAGCACCAATAAATGAGTTGTTTACGCTATGTGCTATTCTGCTTGCTATTGTGCTTTGCATTAGCCAATTAACAGAGTCGGCTAAAACTGCAAAGAGCATTGCTGTGCCAATTAAAGTGTAAGGATCTGGTGTGGTACTATAAGCATAAATGTGAAGCAAGCCAAAAATAACTGATGCAAGCAATATTGAAACAATATGCTTCTGGAATGGTGTGTTATCAATTTTTGAACTTATATCTTTGCTCGTAAGAAGAACAAAGGCAAAAACAAAGAATATCAGAGAAACATAAGCCAAGTTAATGACGATGGTGATAATACCCATAAGTAATAAGACAATTGGTAGTTTGAGTTTTGTGAATGTAGGAACTAGTGCAGAAGCACGAAAACTTTCTTCTGCCTCAACTGCAAGCATGCCAAGAACTACGAGCAAGACCAAATTACCAGCATTACCTGTTTGAGAGACACCAACAGAGAAAGGCAGAGGTGCACGGAAGAAAGTCAAAAAGCCACTACTTGAACCAAGAATTAAAGAGTAAATAAGCACAAAGCCAACAGCACCACCAACTAAGATATCAGTAATAACTTTCTTTTGTGTTGTATCGCTACCGAATATGACTTCTGCGAATGTCTTATTTTTAGATAGATAACCTACTATAAGTAAAACGAGAGTTATTATGAATATTGGCAGATAAATGTTGCCCCAACTCTTGATGCTCTCGCTCTGAATAAAGTTGAAGAGGAAGAATATCGCTAATAGTATGAAGAATGACACCATGTAAGTTAAGTCTCGCTTGTTAGGCAGAGAGCTTACAAAGACATCCTTCGTCGGAAAGTTCAAGACACATCACCTATGTTTAACCTTGTGTCTGTGTCCTGCTATGATAACGTATCTTGGATGGTGCCTTACTTTTATGCGGTGCATGTGCAGGAAAGCAAGGTATTTTCTATAATCTTCCCAACTTTTAAATCTTCTTGGCATATTATCGCCTTTTCTCTTTTCTGTATTCCCTATAAGCTAATTCTGATGCTTCTCTAAATACTTTCGAGGCTTCTGGTGCATTTCTGTGAGTTATATTTGCTAATTGCATGAGGCTTCTTGCTACCCATAGTTTTGGGTTGGCTATGTGGTGTCTTTTTGCATACCTTAGTCCTGCCCTATAGTTAGCTTCTGGGCTTTTAGTATGGCTATAAGGTGGGTGGTGCTTTGTAGTCTGAAGGTCTATGCCCATCGCATATTTTTCAACTTCTGACTCCATATTATCACCTATATCTATGTTCAAATTTTTCCAACTCTACAATTTCCTTCTTGAGTCTTCTTATGTGCCTTCGATGCACACGTGCATTGATGTGCATCATATGTGGTCTTATGTATATTCTTTTGCCCCTTCTGATTATATAATGCCCTCTTACTCTAGTTTTCATCTTATCACCTATTTATCATAACCTCTTAATTATTGCCTTAGCAATAAATACCCAAATTGTGAAAAGAAAAATATAAGCAACTAATAGAGGTATGTTTGCAACTGAGGCAATTCCCGTCCAAAAGTTCTGCTGTCCTGCTAAATAAAGTTGATATGCCCAAGCAAGAAAGCCAAGAACGACACCATATTGTAAGACTGGAACTTTTATATGTGTTCTGTGTGTTATTGGCAATGAAACTCTTGCTAGCAGAACAACTGCAAAAGATATTGCAATAATGTAAATGTTGAAGATGTTAGCAATAAAGAACCCAAAGCTGAAGAACAAAACAACCGCTATTAAGATAAGTAATACTATTTTGAATAATGGGTTAGAAGCGATAAAACTGCTAACTCCGAGAGCGTCTGCTATCTCTCTGCTTGCTCTTGCGTTCCTTGCAAGTCTTTCGAGTTTTGTCTCACTCATGTTATCATGATCATGATCCGTTCAAATATAAACGTCTAACATTATACATTAGGTTATCTACATCTTTCACATTATGTAATATACCCTCTTCCCTAATTATGTCTCCACTGCCATGATATGCTTTCAAATAAAAACGAACCTCTTGACCAACACCATATAAATCTGTCTTGGGTGGATATTTCTTTACTATTTCTTTTAGTTTATTAGTTACCCTCTTTATGTCTTTTTGCCCAAAGATATGGTAAGTAAACTTCTTACCAATTTTTGTTAAACCACCTGTATTTACCTCAATTATTACGGTCATGTTTTCACCTCATAATCACGATATGCTATATCTAACACGTGGCGTAGGTGCAACAACCTTAACACCTCTGCCTTTTTTCATAAGAGCATATATTCCTACGATAATCAATATAATCGCAAGAATATACCAACCAACACCAATGCCGTTTTGATTATTTGGTTGTGGTGGTACCCAGCAGGATTGTGTGGTTGTGTTAAATATTGATGGTGGCGAGCAGATTAAGTGGCATGATGTGCCATTCCAATAGTAGCCCTGCTGGCAAGTCTTGACTTCAGACTGGCAGTTTGTATTGTTAACATAAACAGTTCCTGGTGGGCAGTTCGGTTTTATTGTTGCAGAAAAGCTATATGAGTTATGCAAGTTAGTATTCTCTGCCGAATAGACTGTTGATGTTAAAGGAACATTTAGGTTAGCGAGGTTAGGATTATAGAGACTTATTATCACAGATTCTGTTGCTGTTCCGTCTGCTGGTATACTAAAGTCTGGAGACTGCCCAACTATCGTTCCGTTTGGTGCAGTCACAATAATATAAGCTGATGCTTGAACTGAAGCGTTATTTTTAACCAAGAATGTAGCAGATATTGAACTACCAGATTGAATTACAAGTGGGTTTGGACTTTCACTCACTATTGTTGGGTAAGCGACAGGAACAAATATACCAAGAGACTGTGCAGAGACTAAGAATTGAATGTCTGGATAAAGAACAGGGTTGCCTGTTACATCTACATAATAGTAAAATGGTGCTCCATTGTATACATTATTTGCCATTGCAGTATAACGACCAATAATAGTGCCTCCATAATAAGGATTCGTAGGTTGAAGTTGCTCTGATAATAGGTTATTTACCTGCTGGTTCTGGTAGTTTATTCCGTTCTGGAATGCAGAGAAGCTATAAAGATTATCAAAAGGCACGTTATTTATTTCTATACCTGCTGGTTGTAGCCATGCTGGGTTAAAGTTATTAAGTTGCTGAATAGTTGTTAATGAAACAGGATTGATTACTTCTTGCGTTCCATTCTCAAAACCAATGAGTAATGGTGAAGTTGTGCCAATATAAGTATTTAATGAACCGACTTCATAACCAACAATTTGTGCGAGTGCTATATTGCCGTATGATTGTTCTGGTTGTGTATTAGTAAGATAGAATGTGTGTGATACAGTCCCATTGTTGTAGATTACTGAAACATTTTCAGAAATTTCTGGACTGCCAGCTGAGAAAACACTAGCAACTTTAACAGAAGTTACACCATAGCATGATAATATGTAGCCTTGCATGGTTGTGCCAAAGTAAGATCCACTATAAGCTTGTGCAAAAGTATAACCTCCATAATTAGAGCATTCAGAGGAATAAGCATTAAATATATTTTCTTCATCTGTAGCAGAGTTTAAGCCACTCAAAGCAAAAGTGTAAGAATTTGAATTAGCTGTCTGATTAACTTGAGCATATAAAGTTCCAAAACCAGCACCCTGACTAAACCAAGAGAAAGGAAAATCTATAGGTTCTATTTTAAGCATGTATATGTCAGTTCCACTATAAGTATAAGGTATTGCAAGCTTCTGATAATTCAGCTTTGCATTAATTGAAATCTGCTGATTATTCTTAACCTGGTAAGATGAGTTAATTGCTGAAGCAATCTGCTGAGAAGAGGAACTAAACAGGTATTGCCCTTGTCCATTGAGTATAAAATTAACTAGCCAGAATGTTCCTGATAAATTGCCATAGTTTGAACCAACACTAACTTGTGATAGAGAGGTAACAGCACCACCAACTTGTGGAGCACAATAAACATTTGATAATGAAGTGCATTGATTATAATTGTAAAAAGATAAGAAGTGACCACCACTAAATATCAGTAATCCTAACAGCAGAATGATTATCAGACCAATTACAACCTTTCCATTTCTTCTCATTCTATCACGTTTTTATTTTTTTTAGGAGGAAAAACTCCAAAACCTCCCGAATACTTCACTTATATGGCGTTAGCCATATATCAGTATTCCACCAGAGCTTGTTGTGACTGATGATACTGGTGTTATCAATGGTGCACCAGTGCTTGGGTTTGCAAATAATCCTGTTAGTAGGTTGCCGTTCTGGTTAAAGTTTGCCTCGCTCACAAGGTAGACATCTATTGGAGATGCCACCAAAGTGTTGCTTGGCAATGTTGCTGTCTTTATTATAGGGTTTATTATTGTGTAGTTGTAGTTGCCAATTGCTGGCATCTGGTATGCTACTGTTGCAAAACCTGCTGGAACTGAGACTACACTGCTCGGCACAGAGATTGTAGGTGCATTGAGTTGGATACTTGATATCTGTGATGCGTTGTATGCAAATACAATCGCATAGTCAGGGTGACCAAAGTATCCACTTCCTGCACTTATCTTCATCTGTAGCTGAGTCTCTGTGTAGCCGTTTGGCACGTTGAAGAACTTTGCTTGTCCTACGTAGCCTGCGATTGTGCCGTTGTTATAGCCAATGCTTGGCAAGCTTATTGGTGTGAGCTGGACTGCTAATTGCTGTGATGTCTGTGTTATCGTTGTCTGCACTTCCTTTAGATAATAGTTGCTGTTATCACCAACGAATATATTGTAACTCTGTCCGCAGTTTACTCCACTTATTGAAGTTCCTGCTGTTGCTGATGTAGTTCCACTTGCGAATGCAAGAGGTGAACTACCAGTGTAGACAGAGTAAGATGTTGCTACCTGTGTTGGTGATGGTGGCACTGTTGCTGTGTTCATATAGTATGTCTCAAGTGAGAGTGTTGGTGCTACTGAAGATCCAGCACATGCAAGCGAAGGTGTCGTTGTTGGTGCTGGCGTGCCACTTGTGCTTGGCACTCCGACTGATGCTGGGTGGAAGTATGTTGCTCCAACGTATATTGCTCCGAGTAGTAGCAAACCTACTACTAAGACAAGCCCTACGTCGTTTCTTTTTGCCATTTATTCACCTTTTAAAATCACTAGCCTCTTTTGAGGGTTGCCCCGCATAATAAGGAACACGATTACTAACCACACCAGAGTTTTTGTGTGCTCCCGTCTTTCCGTCCTTCTCGGACATCCAACCGCAGAGCGATGTAGCGTTCATCGTTTCACTTTATTATGCTTCGGCTAGTTTCCACGATTGTCCTCTCGTCGTGGGCGAGTAGTCTCTTTGCTTCATCCTGTCGTCAGCGTGGCTATATCCTGCCACCTCAACACACATGTGTGTTGAATCGTGTTGAGCATAATATACATCATTCATAAAAACCCCATAAAATCTTATGTTCTCCAAAATATCCTTCGAATTGTTTATTTTCAATTACTATTTTTTTAATTGCTTTAGCAACAGTCCAACCTTTCATAAATTCGAGAGATTCTGGTGATACAACATCGACTATTTTAGATCTACTTACACCTTTAACTATAAATGCTCCATTTACACTTCCAACTGTTGATGCTCCTGTATATTTATCTCTAAATAAACCACCTTTGGTTACATTTTTACTAGGATCTTTAGGTAGTTTTATAATAAAGATATATGGATAGAAAACCCATTTACTACCAATGTCTGCTAAGTCTTCTTGCACCTTCTCTATTGAATTTTCTTTAAAGTCTGTCACAAAATCTCCGTCTGGAGCAACCAACAACGCTTCGTATTTTGCCATGTTATTCACCAACTATATTTTAACATCCCTCGTGAACTTCGGCAATTTTAATAATGTAACATCTTTATCTCGGTAAACAATGTCTTTAGATGATAAAGCATGAATACCATAGACTTCTTGCAAAGTTCTCCTTTCAAGCTCGTCTGAAGTAAGTAGCACGTATAAGAATCCTCTATAAGATGTCATTTTTATCATTTTACCACCAACTCATACCATTATTTCATCGCCAAACATTTCTTCGAGAGCTCTTTGTATTTTTGATAATTGTAAATCTACCTCTTTTAGTCCTTTCTTGTATTCACTTCCTTTTCTTAAGTATGATTGAATGTTTCGTTTTGATGCTAAGATAGTAGCATAAGTTATTTTTAATTTTTCTGCTCGGTCATCATATTCTGATTTAGCATGACCTATCGTGTCGTGATAAGCTATATCATTTATAGAATAATAAGCTATATCTAAATAATGACGCAGTGTTTTTAAATTTTTTTCGTTGTTTTTTCTCAGATTATGTCTAGCATCTAAATAGTAATTAAAAACTTTATCACGAAGCGAATCTAAACTTTTAGACAGTTCTCTAAGTTTTTCAATGTTATAAGTTATATTTCCCATTTATCACACCATATTATAGTATATAAGCATCTTTATTGCTGATGGCTTTAGGAACTCTTTGACACGGTTATCAGAGAGTAGATAAGCTAAAGCAAAATGATATAGGGGCGAAGGAGGATCAGACGATGCCACGACCTTATTAAATAGTTTTTTTATCCTTATGTCAGAGAGCTCTCCTACCATCAGCACACCATTTATGACCCTGTGCAATAGCACAGGCGACCATTTATAGTTATACATAAACAGAAAAATATTTAAATCTTTCGCGATGTTAAATTTGTTTAATTTGTTTAATTAATTATACACTATACGGAAGATTTTTAAACTTTTCGTTTTGGCTCTCTCTGCATCAAAGCGTTGCCTGTTCTGCGTTCCCTTGTAGTTCATCTATAAGTTTGCTTGCTTGTGCTTTTGTGAGCTGTGTTATGTCGCTTTTTCCGATGTCATCAAGGAACTCTTCTATGACTTCTTTAGCTTCGTCGCTCTTTGCTATTGCATGTATCATACGTATCTGCTTTTCCGTTGCTGGTGGCGACGTATCGACTAGCTCTGGCGTCTGTGCTTGCGTTGGCGTCGTTGCTGCGGTTGCGTTGTCGACTGCGGTTATTATGAAGCCGTTGTGTCCGAGCTTAAAGTGCTTTACTGTTAGCGTTAGAGTCTTGCCGACGAGATCTACATAGTCCCTCATGCTAAACTGCTTTGCGAGTAGCTGTTCGTTTGTTATGCTGAGCCTAAAGAACTTTTTCTTTCCATCTTCTCTCTGCACGATATAGTATGGTGCCCACCTGTCTGCGTATGTGCGTCTGCCGACGTATTCCAGCACTTTTACTTTTAGCGTTGCTCCGACGTTCAATTCGTCTGCATCTAGATAATCCTTCTCACCAAATACATGGATATCCTCCATCTCCATCACCATCTACCATCTTTCGCACCCAGCAAAATATCAAATTGCTCTTTGCTTTCTATGAAATCCGCGATTGCAGTTAAGTTGTTTCCTTGCAAGCCTGCGTGCCAGACTGCGTTGAAGAACTGCTCTTTTTCTTTCTGCGTTGCTTTGCGTTTGTGGTGCTTTGCTTGAATAAAGTATATGTTGTTGCCTTTTACAACAATTAAATCAATTTTAAGATTTGGAATCGTTGACTTGCTTTTTGAGCTTGCTCCTCGCATTACTAGCGTTGCTCCTTTCTGCAGAGCAAGCTTCATTAGCTCTCGCTCAAAGTTAGCTCCCTTGCGTGCTTTGTTCATCGACAGCACCTTGTTCTTGTTTGCCTTCTACTTTATCGAGCAGTTTGTTTATTATCTTTTCGTATGTGTCTCCAAAGTCGCCAAATTTGCGTAGGCGTTCTAGAGTTGCTGTGCTTACTCTCATCGTCGTCATTTTGTGCTGTTCGTCTGTCATTTTTACCACCAGATATATTGAGTATATGTAATATATAAGGTATAAAAAGATATAAAAAGGTTTCGGTTGCATTTTTAACCGAAAAGTTTAAATATCAGAAATACACTATTTTTATAGACTCCAAGATATCTAACCTATGACTAGCTAACGTCTTTCCCCACACTCTAGGATGCGAGTTGATCGCCCTCGCATCCTTTTTCTTGTTTTTGAAATGTTAGACTGCCAAAAAACCTTGCCAACATGCCACACATAGCACGCACAGAGTGGCAGGGTATGCCGGTCAAGGCATATAAGATATGCCCCCTGCGTTGATGTGCCCTGTGTGGTGGCAGTGTGTGACGTGTGTGGTGGCGTTGCGTTTTCCATATTTTTGGAAAGAGTATTAAGTATATTTTGTATATTGATTTTCCATAATTATGGAATTTTCTAATTAAATTATTGTTAAAATTTAAGAAAAAAACTGTGAAGAGTATTATTAAATAGAAATAGGTG
>Ga0208548_100440_pt1 | contig 16740 bp, 19 predicted proteins | sample ECH_Chost_MetaG_FD_187133 | JGI IMG/M metagenome (GOLD analysis project Ga0208548, IMG submission 187133) | Hot spring microbial mat communities from Yellowstone National Park, Wyoming, USA - ECH_C host_MetaG (SPAdes) (version 2) | ecosystem: Environmental > Aquatic > Thermal springs > Hot... | reverse complement strand
GTTTTATCATGCGTTCGACTATTACACTATCACGTAAACCCTAAAATGCTGTCTAGCAGTCATGAGATTACTCCAGGGAGGCTGGGTTTTACGCCCTCAGATCCCCTCCGTTAGAGGGATTTGCCCCACAACTGGGGCATGTTACCCTTGACGAGACTTTAGTCATCTTTATATCAAAGTCCACATAAGACAACTTAATGGATGAGCTTGCGTCCCTAATAGCTTCAGGCAATCTCCACCTGGCACTGAAGAAACTCCAAGAGGTCGTGAGCCAAAATCCAACAAAGGACTCCTATGCCTTATTGGGAAAGGTCCTCTTAGAGCTTGGTAGAGACGAGGAGGCCCTAGATGCCTTCATTAACGCAGGGGACTTTGAGTCCGCAGCAAAGATACTCGTCTCCATGGGAAGTTTTGACAAGGTCTTGTCATTGCTCGAGAGCAAGAGCGGTAAGGAAGTGAGCCTCATCAAGGCCCTGATATTCATGAGAACGGAGAAGTTCGATTCAGCCCTCAAGGAGTTAGAGGGGAAGGAGGATGAGTTTAGGAATGAAGCTATCTTCCACAAGGTCAAGGGGATATCGGAGTATGCTACCAAGAGGTTCTACGAGGCCATCAGGGATCTCACCAGGAGTATAATGCTCTATCCACTAGACGCTGAATTGTATTACTATAGGGCCTTGACCAGGTTGGCCTTGGGGGATGAAGCTGGGGCTGAACGGGACCTGAACATGGCCATAAACCTGAACCCTTACTATGCCGAGGCATACCTTAGTAAGGGTATAATCACGGAGAACAGAGGTGATACGGAGGGTGCTATATCCTTTTATTCAAGGAGTATAGAGCTCAAGCCTAACTACAAGGAAGCTTACTTAAGGAGATCCAGGGCATACCTGAAGCTGGGCAAGCTGGAGGAGTCCAGGAAAGATGAGGAGAAGTCTAGATAACTTAGTATGGACCTTCGCAGTCGAAACCAGGGTCATCGTGCTTTGGATTACATAGGGGAAGAGCAAGAGGATGTCATACCTCACGGTAAAAGAGGGTTCTGGAACATCCTTCCAGTGAAGAGGATTAAGGGCCTCCCCAGAAATGATTCGATGAGCGAACACAACTTAAATCAGCAGTTAAGGGTAGAGTGCGAGGTCTACGGGTACTAGGATCGTCCTAGCCCTGAAGTCACGGAAACTAGGTCAATTCCCATAATGGGTCGTCGGTGGAGTAAGGTACACCTCACCGAACCTAGCCCAAGTGTCCTGGTAACGCTTACCCCATCGATTATCGGCATTAATGTATTGGCCACCAAAATCCATGTCAACAATTATATTCCGCCCTGATTCTGGGGATATCCGAGGGAGATTCTCGTGAGTGTTGGGACATCTAAATCCTGGGGCTATTCCCCCCACCGACGAAGTTTTCCACACCGCATTTTAACATTGTGACGATCACGTTAAGCTCGCCTAAGAATTACCCTTGACCATATAAGCCAGTTCGAAAGGGAGTCTGAGCCAATTAACAGCAGTTATTAGATTTTGCCTTGATTACAGGGCGATATTTAAGGGAAAGTCCCATAACTGCTGCAATTAAGAAACCAAAGCGTGGAAGTAAAGGACAGGCTCCAATGAGGATGAAGTTTGAAGTGACACAGGTATCAACGACTTGTTTTGATCCAACTGTGAGATGCTTACGCCGCTGAACGTTATGACAAAACTCTTGGAGGAACTCCCAGGAACCATAAGGTTCAACGAACTGTTGGTGACCTGAGGAGTTACACCTAAAGTCGCTGAGGTTACGTAGATCGGTTGAGATCCATAGTTCACAACTGTCACGTTGAGGTAAACCTTACCGCCTTCAAAACTAAGGGTAGGTATACCCTTGACGGAGAGGACGGACTGGGAACTATAACTTCTAAACATGGTGAAGCCGAGGAGGGCTACAGAGAGAGTTAGGGATACCGCCACTATTAATAATATTACCACAGTTATGGAGTCCGAAATGCCTTTCCTTTTCCTCGCTTTTACCATGACCTTCTGAGCTTTAGACATCACTTAATAAGGAGGAAAAATTCTATATAAGCGTTTCTGTATACGGAGAGTTGTTTTCACCCTGGCTCACCGAGGACACTCTCGGTGTTGAGGAATTCAATCCTTCGTAGGTTGCCTCTATCTCCTCATGATTACCGTGATTTTATGACATCTACTGAGGTTCTAATGTGATATCACTTTTCGCTTTCATTTTTCATAAATAATGACGTTGTAATAAATTTAGAGCCTTATCAATCCCGTGGAGTTTGGGTTTCCTCTTTAAACAAATTGATAACTGCGACACGCAAGCTGTGACCGTTGGGTTTGTGGGATGAGAAGGATACCAATACACTCGAGGACTATGCGACCATGACGCCACACCGAGTGGTGTCGCTACGGCTAGTTCAACGATGGATTGATTGTAAGCGAGAAACGAATTAAAAGGAGATGAGCCAAACGCTCTCTGATACAAATCTATTGCGGGTTTACAGTTCAATGTACCGGTGTACTCAAGTCTGAATTCATGACGTAGCTAAAACCGCTCATTTGACTTTTTATTTCTAAATAAATAGTGCTAGATTGGGCGAGCTCCAGCATCAAAGGTTGACGGGTAATATTCATGAGGGGTAATATCCTGAAACCACCGTCTCCCTTCTAAATTGCAAAATCAGGACTTCTCTTGCAGGCAAGTTAATATCGCTAAGGTGTGAAAAGGATATATGTTGCACTATAATGGGCGATTCACGACTCCATTGCGATTTCTATTTGTTTCTATAGAATGAAAGTGACTTAATTGATCCTACATCAGTACACTGAAAGGGGACGAGTGCTAGGTCATACCATGAGATGTCCAATCACGTGGTGACCGCGCTTCTCCTTGAGGTAGTTGGGGAGGACGCGCCATTAAATGAATGACAGCAGTTATGGGATTTTACCGTAACTTAAAGATTTTCATCAGCCCCGGCGGTCCGCCTAAATGACGTTCAAGAACATGAGGAACGCCTCCACGCTCCTCAGGTTAAGCTCCCCCACCAGCTCCCTGATGACGTTGTTGATGGTGAAGATCGTGAGGTAACCCTGGAGCCTCTCCCTCCTCCAGAACGAGGAGTCCCAGGGCCTTGACGTCCCTGTGGAGCTCCTCGATCTCCCACCCGACAGGCCTCCTCCCCGCTGAGCGAGAGGTCGGTAGTGTAGAGGTACCTGGCGTGTGTCCCAGAGTCACGTTTACGTTCCCGGACTAGCAACTTCACCGTAATCGCTCGGCCTCCCAGGGTCAGGTCGGCGTAGTAGACTCCGGGGGGTATCCCACTGGGAGGTATCCCTCCACCTCCTCGAGGGTCCCCTGGACCGACTCGACCCTGAGCTCGGTTGGACTTGAGCTCAGATACCACGTTGTCCGTCACGAGCTTCTCGGACAGTACTGGAGTCGAAGACGACCCTGGCTACCGGAAGCGCTCCTTGAGCACGTCCAACATCTGGCCAAGTCGATCTTGGTCTTGAACTCGGTGACCATCCCCATATTCAACATCTTCCTCACGAAGTAGGGGAAACCATGAACATCCTGCCCGTGGAGAGGTCCACTACGGCTACCGTGAGGAGCTTAGCCCTCTCGAACCTCCCGTGGGTGTGGCAGTAGGTCCAGTAGTTCTCGGGGGCTCACGTCTACCCGGAGCGTCGTGGTCCACGGTGTCGTCCACGATGACGACCTGACCCTTCAAAGTCTGACAGGACCTCCACGCACCGTCGAGTTCTCCCAACGCCTCCAGCAGGTTTGCGTAGTCCAACCCGAACGTCTCGGCCGCGTTCCTCACGCTGGCCCTCCCACCCACCAGGACCATGAGGGCTAGCGCCAACCCGACCTTCCTGCTCCTCCCGTTCCTCCTGACCACGCCCAGCCTGTTGACCGCCTTGACCAGCCTCTCCCTAGCCAACTCGATCTGTCCCTTTCCGCACCTTTTCAGCAGGAAGACGTCGAAAAATAAAAACTTCTCACAACACCGACTTCCCCGTATTACCTCCCTAAGATTCCCACAACTGCTGTACACAGTACCACGAAACGTTTATTACGCGTCAACCCATCTATGATAATAGATGGTCATGCTTGAGTTCGACACTTCCCTCACTGGGGAAGAAGTGAGTTTGCTGGAAGCCCTGAACAGAAGGGCCGATTTTGTGCTCGACGAGTATAAGGACTACTTCAAGGCACTGGCTGAGTTCGAGAAGACCGGGGTCCTGAAGCTGAAGGGTAAGGAGATATACGTGAGCAAACGCATCAGACCCATGAAGAGCCTCCCATGATCTCTTCGATTATCTTCTGAATTTCGCGCACAGGTTCCTCATCATCTTTCGGAGGGTTCTCGGAGGCTTCAGCAAGAACCCTCATCAATGACGAAACCTTGTCCTCTCTGAGCTTGACGTCCTTCCCAAGGAGTTCCGAGAGGATAGTCAACATCACTGCGATAGCGGTTCTCTTGTTTCCATCCAAGAAGATAGGACGGACAGCGAGACGATAAGTCAACAGCGCCAGGCTCCTGCTGACGCTCTTGTTGAGAGCGAAATCGTTCATGGCGGATTCGAAGGCTATCCATATCTCGAATGGGTTGAGAAGGATGAAGTACTCTCCCACGAAGCTCTTGTTCAACCTCACTATCAACGAGTCCGTCTCGAGCAACGTGTCGTACCAGAGGCTGGTCTCCTTCAGTAACGTGTAGAGTATCTTGGGATATCTACTCTCCATGGATAAAATTGATATAGACTAGGTTATAATTTTAGACGGCTCAGGTGTCAGTTAACTCGTTAGGTAGTGATTAGATCACCTTAACTTGGGCTGAATCCTCTTCATGGTAATAGGAATGTTTTATGTTCGTCTATTCTCGACCTTCACCGAGAGAACAGGATCTCTCACATCGTGTAAGCTCTGCCCAAGAGGGTGGGAGTGACCCGGAGATGGTGACCGGCAACCTTCAAGTCGAAGGAGTCCCTCGACCCACTTACCATGGATGGGTGAGGGCTAAAACACTCGATCGTGAGTGAAGATAGAGTGATCCAGTGACAGTGTAAGGACAAAAAGGTAACCCTAGGGAGATACGTGCATGAGGATTCTTAGCACTGGATGGAGCGTACTCAGGCTAGGAACTTCCCTGGACCATGTCTCGTTAAATGCCTCGCTAAATGGAACTTAATTGGAAATAAAAAAGATTTCATAGAGCTAATCAGGTCTAGGACGCCGGTCTAGAGTCTATTCTGCAGAAAAGTAGGGAGTAAAGTTCCCTTCATGTGGGAGTTACTGCTTTAATATCATCAAACTATGAAACTACTTTAATGATGCCTCACAGAAGAGGAATAAAGAATTTTACAACAAATATTGAGCTTGTTTACAGCTTACACAGGAACTCGAGGTTATCGCTCCAGCTACGTCCAGTGACGTCATCTAGGAGCCGACGTCAGATTATCCCAACGGTAATTCCGCACCCTTCAATTGACGAGTTAACTGGGAGTTAACTATACCAAGTAATATCATCTCTATAAAGAGAGTTTAGAAATTACGTTAGCTCCAGTGGAAGTTGAGGGAAACTGGATCGGTAGAGGAATTTCCAGTAATATTGACCTTGGGTGATACTCCTGAGAAAGTGTGGTGAGAGGTAGCCCAATTACTTGGGGAGAGTCCACCAAACTCACGGGTCAAACTCCACTGTGTATGGTGGAAACTCAGTTCAGTGGTTATGGGATTCCTCGTTATGATTGGCCTTAAAGATAAGGTAAAGTCTTCATAAAAAGTGTATAGAATAATATTGTAAAGTTCCCTCATAGTGTAGCCGTTTAGCTATAGATCTTGATACCAATACCTTCCTAAATGTTGAGTGTTTTATCTCGAAGCTCCTTTTTAACAGTCTTGCTGGTCCTCTCTAACCTGGGCTATCCTAGGGAAAAGTCGAGAGATACGTTTGGTCTGCTGGAGAAGTGTATGGTTATTCAACGGGATCCCGCTTGACCGTCAGGGACGTATTGATGGTCCCTCTTTAGAGTCACCCCATGTGGCACATTGAGATCCAAGGCGTTAAGTAATATAGGAACCTTGAGAGGCAGTGCCGTTCCGTCCCTGACGGATCACGGGATTTCCAGTTGGAGGACATCTGTGGCCGACGCCTCTCATAGCTGCTACCCTGAGGGAAAGAGTGTTGATGGTGCACTCTAAATGAGAGTCATAGCTTTTGTGTGGATTGAGCGGTAACCTCTCAGTATCGTTTTGACTTGGGTATAGCAGTTATTAGATTTCGGCTTAACTTTAAAGGCCATTAAACGAAGAATCCCCTAACTACCGTTGGCCAAAACGCTAGGACAAGGGAAATAAGAGGTTGCGTGCCTGTGGGATAGGGCTAGGGAACAGGCTAAGGGTAAGGCCTTCATGAAGTTGGTGATGTTTGGATTTACGTAGAATTGCTCTCTTCACAAGTTCATTACGTAAGCAGTTATTAGGTTCGCCTTGACTACGGAATGATATTTTGGGCTGAATACTTTTCCACGTCAAAATGTTTTTATCTTTGTTTATTACAATTTTTGATTAAATAGAGCTCCTATACCGTGTAAGCTCCGCCCAAAAGGGAGCGACGACAGGGACTTGAGCCCTTTGCCGTTGGGCTCCCAGGAGTCCTGTGATCCACCTACCGTACAGCAGTTGTGGGATTTTTCCTTAGGTAGCGCCCTGTAATCAGGGTAAAATCTGATAACTGCTGTACCGTAATTTGTAGATGGCCGAGGGCTAAGTTCCTACACTCGATCATGATTGAACACAAAATGATTGGAATGAAGGTGTTGGGACAAACGGAGAGTTCCATAAAACCGTTTCAGTAGTTTCATCTACACCTCCAGGAGTCTTTACGTCTTATCTCGCTTTAGGGACTAGCGTTAGACGAGGAGATATTCCTAATGACGGGTTTTCCTCTCACAAATATTCAACATGCAAATATTTACGGCTAACTGACTACATTATTAATAAACAACTTCTAGCTCTCTATGGTTAAAATTAATAGTATTTTCTCAAACATAAGATGGCAAATAAAATGAAATGAGCAGGTGTCATCAGATATTACGCTCCTTTGGTGATACCCATCGGCTTAGTTAGTTTGAGCTAGCCCAAGCTTGACATGTCGCCTCTGGAATAATATCTAAAATTTATTCGATTTCCAGGAAGATACCGGTCGATCCATCAGTGTATCCATTTACCTATGAACCGCATAAACGGTTAGACAAGTTCAGGATTCTCCTCCGTCGGCTTCATTGAACCGACTTTACGATCCAGTAGTTCCCCCAGCGGATCGTATTAAAAGTGCATCTATCCTCGCCGTAACGCTTCCCGGGAACGATCAGTGAAATCAGGAGTGGTATGATCAGTCTTTGAGTCATCCGTTCCCTCATGTCCTCATGAGAAGATTTTAAGTTATCCTCAACCGTATTTCCGTGGAGTACGTTCTCAAGGGAAACGTGATATATGACGAACTGGGGAAAATTGCAGAGGTTAGGAGGGAGGAGCAGTTCAGGACGGATAAGATCGAGATAGTAGGTAACGCGTTCAAGATATCCCTGGAGAGAGAAGGAATAGGATTTCGGATCCTCAAGGATGGGTCCCAGGTTGGCACTGAGAGGAGAGGACTTACCATACGCTATCAAGCTACGACGTATAGGGTAAGTAGAGGACAACTCACGAAGTTCGTGAGAGGAAGCAGTAACGAACTGCGGGTAGATGGTGACCCCTGGTTCTTCGTGATAAGGAGAGAGGGAGAGGAGCTTAAGGCCTTGGGAAATGCTAACCCCGACGTTATGATGATATATCTGGCCCTTCTGATCCCTTACCTGAAGCCGGTTAGAGTGGTGAGTAAGTCCGTTCCTAGGGAGTACAGGATATCTTCCTCCATCTTGAGCGCGTTGGCACTGGCGTCCTTAACTATTCCAGCGTTCACTCGGTCTCAGGAAGCGAGCCTCATTGCATACGTAATCTTCCTGATCTCAGCCATACTCTCTGTTGTAGTTAGGACAGTGGGTAGGAGGAGAACTAGAGAGAGTCTGGCTTCTAGGTAAGAGTCTCATCGCTCCAGTCTCAAAAACATGAGTTCCAAATTCACAGAATTCCCTCCCCTCTTCACTCCTCCAGGAAGTACACCATAGGTTTTGAACCCGACCTTTTCATAGAGTTTCTTTGCAGCGAGGTTATTGGAGAAAACCTCCAGAGTAATGACCTCAAATCTTCCCCTACAACCCTCAATGGTCTTCAAAAGTAATGCCTTCCCCACCCCTTTTCCCCTATAATTCCTGCTAACGTACATGCCTAGATTACCTATATGTGAAAGCTCTATCCTCTTCGATCTCCTCCTTACCTCACACATTCCCACAATCCTCTTGTCAGCCTCAGCTACATACGCCACGGCATCGCCCTCTAACATGGACGAGTAGAGGTCTGCGAACCACTTAAACTCTGACGGTAAGCTGGGTCTTTGGGGAGGTGTGGTGATCCCCAACCAAGGATTTATATCCATCTCGTCCAATAAAGAGTAGTAATTTGATATGACTTGGTCTGCATCTTCCCATCTGACTTCCCTGATCTCGTATTGCAAACCGGTCATTTCGCCAACCATTTTAGGTGATCAGTAGAACTAGAGCTTATGAGCTCTTGCGTGGGTAGGAACTGGCATAGCTTTTATGAACTTAGGTCTCTTGTTCAGAGATAGCACGGGCTCCTACGGGAAATCTCCCCCTGACTGTAGGGAGACCAGTTACACTCCAGGCATCATCTCCTCCCTCCAAGAGTTCTCTACTCTCGCAAAGATACAGCCAGGACGAGTCGAACCTTGTATAGACCAGCTAGGTTTACGGTAGATAATGCACGGTAAACGAGATGAGGAGAAAGTAACTCAAGGAGAGGAGGAAACTCTCCAGTTTACCTAGTTTACCGTCCAGGATCACCAGAGTGCCCAATACGTTGGAGATCAGAGTGAGCAGGAGGTAGGGTCCTCTAACAGGTATTGAAATTAAGCCCACGAGTCCCAGCAGGAAGGTGATGTTTTGGATCTTACTACCGAAGTAGCTTAGTAGGGCTGAAGATCCACCTTCCCTACTCCTCATGGCTAATCTCAGCGCTGAGACCCCCTCCTCCAGTTCTGCAACTACGGGAGTGAGGATCATGGCCAGGTAAGTATCTGAGGTCCCTAAGCTGAGGCTCAATTTTTCCAGTTGACCCACGAAGAGTGGAGATAGTATCAGCATAAGAATTCCTCCCCCCAATATCTCCAGGACAGACACTGGACTCACCCTCTTCCCGGACTCGTTCCTCCCTCGGACCCTGTGAAGTAAATAATATCCGTAGAGGGCGAAGAGGGGAAGGGACGTGAGGGGAGTCAGACGTCCGTAAACGTACACTACTGCCAAGAACAACGTGGAAAGTGATATCACTCCCAACTCATGGGAGTAATCTCCTCCCATTCTCAGCTCGTCCTTCCACTTGAAGTTGTAAACTAACCCGACAAGTCCTATTCCCAGCGTCAGTATTACTATGTTTCCACCGATGGCTGAACCCAAAGCGACGTCTCCCTTGTCCTCCAGGAGGGCGGTGATCACTACTATCGTCTCAGGGAGAGAGGTGAGGGTTCCTAAAACTACTCCGCTGGCCATTCCCTGGCCTAAACCCATGTTGAGTTTCTCTACTCCCCTAGCCAAGAGCTCTGCCGATAGTGCCATTAATCCTATCAACAGGAACAATAACCACATCGTTTTCCCCTAAATTATGAGGAGGGCCAACCCTACAGCGGTCAACAGGACGAAGAGGGCGAAGATAGAGTTCATCACGTACCTAGACCTATACGTGTTGTTCTCTAGGTCCCTCTCGACCAGAAGGTAGAGTAAAAGACCGTAGCCGATCACCGCTCCACCCAACACTATCATGGCTTCTCCGAAGATCACTGAGTTCCCTGATCCCTTTACACCCTTGATCAGTTGGAGGAAGAGGGCGAACTTGGCTATGACGAAACCGAAGCCTATCAGAGCTATGCCAGTTCTGACCCAGGCAAGGAAGGTCCTCTCGTTTGCCATGTGATCGGAAGGGGAAGGCATACTAATAAGAGGATGACGTAGTAAAAAGGGTTTGACTTAAAGGTATCTCTTCAGTACCGACATGGGGTCTGACAGGTTCGCCGTAAGCAGTGCCTCCTCAGGGCTGTGACCGAAGGCAAACGCTAGCAACTGAGTGAAGTAAACCAGTGGCATCCTTAGGTCTTTACCGTACTTCTCAGCTATCTTGTTCATGTTGGTCTCTATGGCGACGTGACCTAGCGGGCAGTCCGTTATTAGGAGTTCTGCACCATTCCGCTTGGCCTCCTTGAGTATCCTAGCCTCAAGGTGTAAGGAAGTTGGGAGATCAGAATACACGTGAGGACCTCCACAGCATATGGTCTTAGCTTCGAAGGGTACTACCTCCGCTCCCAGGGCAGTGAGTAGTTCATCCATGAAGACTGGTCTCTCCGGGTCGTCCTTCAGTTTCATGTATCCAGTGAGCGTGTATGCCTTTGGCCTCGTGTAGAGACATCCGTAATAGGGAGCTACCTTAAGCCCGGCGAGGGGTCTCTTGACTCTTGCCTTAACTCCCTCGGGCCCCACAGTATTGTAGATGAATTCCACTGCATGTATCATGAGGAGTTGCATGTCGTACTGCTTCTCACCCATTTTCTCCAAGTAAACGTTAACCTTCTCTCTCAGTTTCGGATACCTGGTCATGAAGTACTGAGTCCTCGACAGGGAGTAATGACAACCTGGACAGGCTGACATGACTGCGTTAGCTCCCATCTGCCTAGCTAAGGAGAGGTTCCTCGCAGGTAAGAGTAGTCCTGCCATGGTATTCACGTTCTTGACCTCGAGAGCTCCACAGCAGTTATAGTCGTCTATCTTCTCGTACTCTAGTCCCAGATCCCTGGTCACAAGTTGCAACGTTACGTCATATGCCTTACCGAGCCCGTCCAGAGCGCATCCCGGGTAGAGGGCTACCTTGCCGTATGGGTTAATGGTCTGGGTCACTCTGGAACCACCTCCTCCTTCATTGCCTCCTCCAACACAGGCTTTATTCTATCCCAGTTCTTCACCCTGTTGGGTTTCATGAGGTCCTTTATCAGGCCTGACTTCATGAGTGGTCCCATCATGGTTATCAGATCCCTTAAGCTCATGGTCACAAAACCGGCCTTAGCTGATGCCCCTCCCAAGAGGAGTTCACTTATTCTCCCACCGTTCTTCATCACAGTCTCCAGGAAGAGCTCGTCGAAGATCGTTCCTGGATCCCTTTTGACCAGACCATGCTTAAGAAGATAATTATGGATAGAGTGTACCACCTCCTCCACGAGTACTCCCTTGGGACACCTGTGAGTACACTTTTGGCAGGACACGCATCGCCACAGACTGTCCTGTAACTCTATCAGTGCCTGTTTATCGCCTTTCCTGGCTAGATCTATGAATCTCCTAGGACTGTAGTTGGGGTCATATTCTCTCATGGTACACCCAGAGGTACAGGTACCACATTGCCAGCACAGGCTTATGGTAGCTCCCTCAATTGTGTTGGCTATCTCGTCCCAGACGCTTTGGTCATAACCCGTCTGAGTCCTCTCTATCATGAATGCATTCCATGTTCCGTCTAACTCCACTCCGTCCACAATTACCTTATCCTTTTGGATTAGACCTTTTATGATTGGTTTTTCCAGATTAGGTATGGGCAAGTTTTATCACCTTGAGATATGGTTTCAGGCCCATAACCAGGGCCGTGGTCGTGAGGTGCGTGGGTATCAACCCCGCGGCCTTCTTATCCACCGCGAGGTGGGTCGTGTAATCTAAGTACCTCACGTACGCGTAAACGAGAAAAATTGAAGTGGAGTAATAGTTACCTCCTGAGGAGAGACCGAAGATCTCCAGGATCCTCCTCAATTCATTGATAGCTGAGAGGAATTCACCCTCGTTCTTCAGTGTCACACCGTCCTTTAGCACGTAATTTATGGAACCCGTGTTTCTGCTGGGGTTCCATATCCATCTCGTCCAGAGCGGATAAGACTCCGGCTCCAGATAGTGGATTACCTCCTTGGCCAGATCCTCCATGTCCTCTTGATCTCCGCCCTTAACCCTTGAGGTGAACTCCGCTATTCTCTCCCCGTACTCCTTTTCTCTCTCCTTCAGCACAAGGAAAGCTTGTCTAAACGAGGGGAGGCCAGTCTTGGCGAGAACGTCACCGAAGTGTTTCTTGGCGTAAAATACGGACTCGAAGATCTTCTTCATCTCCTCTTCTGAACTTACCTCTGTCTCCCTCAGGAACTTTGACTTAAGCTCCATGGCCTCCATTATGAGCTTCAAAGACTTCTTGGCGTCCCCAGAAGCCGTGTTATTTACGTCAACGTTGAGCATAGCGTTGAATATTTCCCTCACGTAATCCACGTTTAAAAAAGTGGAACTAATGATGGGCCACCTCGATTCTCTTCTTCGCGAAGTCAGATTCGTCCCATATGCCTCTAGTTACGTACTCATATGCCTTCATGGCCGCTGCGTAGCCTTCAGTAATGGAGTCTGATATCGTCTTGGGACCAGTTATGGCTCCTGCCAAGAATATTCCCTTCCTGGTGGACTGAACCGGTAGCCTGTCTGGATCCAGAGGTTTGACGAAACCATGCTCTTCAAGCTCCAAGCCTAACACTTTAGCGACCTGTTTCGAGCCAAGACCTAACTCCATACCATTGGCTAAGATCACCATGTCGTAAGGAACTACGAGGGCCCTGTTGAGGTTCATGGTATCCTCGCCCTTTATTATAACGGTATCGTTGGGACCTCTCATGAACTCTGAGATCCTGCCCCTGATGTATCCTACCCTATACTCTAACTGCGACTTCCAGTACAATTTGTCTTCCATGAGCCCGTAGGTCCTTATGTCCATGTAGTAAATATGAACCACTGCGTCTGGAACCCTCTCCTTGATCTCCATGGCCTGTTTCGTGGAGACCGCACAACAGACCCTAGAGCAATAGGTATTCCCTACCGTAGCGTCCCTGGAACCCACACACAGCAGTATGGCCACCCTCTTTGGAGGTGTGCCCTTAGTCGTCACCAGCTTGTTCTCCGATAACATCCTCTCTATGTCAGATATCTGATAGATGTTAGGAATGATGCCGTAACCATATTCATATTTCCTCCTGGAATCGAAGTGCTCAAACCCAGAGGCAGCTATGACGGCGTTAACTTTCTCGTTAACTATCTTACCTGATTTGTCCTTAATGGAGACCGTGAATCCCTTATCCTCCTCCTTTATCCCCTCCACTATACTCTCCATGTAAGTCTTGACCCCACTGTTCTCTACTCCCTTGATGAGGGGATCCAGTACCTCACTTGCAGGTCTCAGTTCTGGAAAGAGTAAGCTGTACTTAAGTTTCTTTGGGGTACCTCCCAGGTAGGACTCTCTCTCCACCAGGACTACGTCCGCTCCCATGTTCCTAAGTTCCTTGGTAGCTGAGAGACCAGCTGGACCCGAACCTATCACGAGAACCTTTTCCCCGGCCAAATTCCCACTCTCGCCTCTTTTTTAATAAAAATAATTAAAAAGGTTTACTTAGAACTTGTTGACTTCTGTCCCTCACCCTTATACCACTTCACTCTCTCTGGTACTGAGAGGTAGAAGTCGATCTTCCTGTGGGGCTTGTACAGATACTCTGGTTCGGCCTTTCCTTCCCTTAGGTCTGCCAAGTATTGAATGAACTTCTCCTTATAGTCGTCAACGTCTACCCCTATCTTTCTCATGAAGCCCTCTACGTCAGTGGCGTGCCAGTGAATCTGTGCTATCTTATATGGATCTGCACCCATAGCGATAGCGGCGAACTGTGCGTCGGCCAGAACCGGGAGGTTATAGTTGAATCCATGAGCCTTGCCGGCCCACTGGCTCTTATCTAACGTGGTTACACATCCTGTGTCTGAGGTAACGAAGACGTCTGCCTTCCCTTCCTCAACCGCAGGGATGACCTTCTTGAATAGGGCGAAGCTTCTGGAGAACTCCCTCTCAGTCAGGATGTGCCTAAAGCCGAAACCGCAGCAGTCCCACCAGGTCGAATAATCCACTAACTTGGCTCCGAAGTTCTGTACCGTCCCACTTGGAGCAGCTGGTCTTCTCCCCTGGAACACATCGGGGTCATATATGGTGTCCTCAGGGACGAGCTTGTACACGTGACACGGTGTGTGAACGGCTGCCCTCACCTCGTTCAGGTTATACTTCCTCTGTTGTGCGGCCTTCTTGCTCATAGTGTAGAGCCACTCAGAGTAGTGCACAACTTCCTCTGGGATGACGATGTCCATGTCCATCTTCCTCATTATGGGCCTTAACTTCTCCCTGATCTCCTTGTGCAAAACCAACATGTTCCTGATTTCCTTATAGTGACCGAAGGAAGTTCCACAGTGTATTAGCGGGAAGTAATCTATCTCGTATGCCCTCCACATGTTCCTAACGTAAACTCCAGCTAGAGCTACTGGGTTGGAAGCACCAGACGCGTGGTAGTTCCAGCCCGTACAGGAGGTCTGATGTGGTTCGTCCATGTAGTCTACTTCCATCTTGTTCATCATCCAGAAGACCGAAGTGGGATAACCGGGTATGTGACCACACTGTCCACAGCTCTTGTGTTGCCACAGCCTTGTCGTAGGAATGACCTTGGGGAAGCCGTTCAGGGTTTGCATCTTTACAGGATTGTTATAGGGCTTAATGTGATGTATTATTATCTCCCCCTTGTCTTCTAGCTTGTACAGTTCCTCCTTCACGTGGTTTAATCCGTGGGGAGTACTATACCTATATATTATCCTCTGGTAAACCTCGTTCCAATCCATGGTATCTGTCATGGGGAAGGCTTCCTTTATGCCCTCCTCTATCTTCTTATCTACCTCTTGAGCTGACAAACTATGCACCTTCTAACATTATATATTGGTCAGGGTTAAATACTTTACTTATTAAACATTTTATGTAACTATGAAAGATATTACAATTGTACCGAAACTAGCAAAATAATGGCAAAAAAAGCTTTAGGCTAAAGGCAAAAAAGTTAGAGATCTAACCAACTGTCGGGTAATTCGCTTTCGTCAAGTTCTCCCTTCTCCCACTTCTGCTTTATCTCCTCTAGCTGGGACTTCCTCTCCTCATAGATGTCCATTATCATGTCGTAAAGGTCCTTGTCTACTCCCTTAAGCGAGTCCATGACACCTGACTCTATCATGATGGTCATCATCTCCACTGCAGTCTGTAAGGAGGGATGCCAGCCTATATCGGTCCTTTGCATCAGGTCAACAGGTATGGCCTTCCTATAAACGTCCATGTTCTTGGACTCTTCAACTGCCTGAGGACCCCAGTCTGGGAATGAATCTGGTTGGATCATATCTGGGGTAACTTGGTTGCCCATGGTCAGGACAGTGTATAGGACTCTCCTGTACGGGGCAAGGATCTCCTTAGCTGAGGGTAGGGCAAACTTTACGGCATACTCCCTGAGGACCATAATGAGTCCTGCAATTTCGTTGTTGAATGGACACCTCATGGAACAGGTATAGCATTGGACGCATGCCCACACCTTCTTGTTTGTGAACTCCCATATCTTATCCACCTCGTCCCTCATCATGTACTGTATCATCTCTCTTGGACCGAAGTCGTAAAACTTGGCTGCGGGACAACCTGAGGTGCACACTCCACAGTTTAAGCATCCCCTTAGATACTCGTTAAACCTGAAGTCTGACTTCACGGACTCCCAGAACTTTATGGCTATCTCTCTATCTTGGGGGTTCAGATTTGATAATAGATTTCTTTCCTCCTCCGGTACAGGTCCCTGTACGTCATAGGCCATGTCCAGGAACCTGGGGTCGTCCGGGAGTTGTAATATACCCTTAGCTTGAGCCATCTACATCCGTATAATAATGAGAAATGGGGACTTATAAGTTTTGTTAAAAAAAATCTAAAATAAAATAAGTTATTTGGCCCTCTTCACTAGTATCCTAGTCACGCCACCCTGCTGCTGTATATCTAGGATTTGGTGTCCTGTCCTCCTAGCCCAAGCCTCTATGTCAGGCTTGGCAGCAGGATCTGTGGCCAGAACCTCCAGGACTTCTCCTACGTTTATTTGCTTGATGGCCTTAGCGGTCTCCATGACGGGGCCAGGACAATACATCCCTTTTACGTCTAGGGTTTTGGCTATTCTAATCTCCTGCGACATTTAGATCACCTCATATAAAGAGGGTTATACCACCTTCGGCCCTATCTAAGAAGGTAGCAACGCCCACAACTTCATCCACGAAGTCCGCTAGATCCTCCTTCTTCATGCCGAAGAATTCCATAGTGGTAGAACATGCGAAAACCTTAACCTCCCCCACATCCTTAGCCTCCTTCACCAGTTGGTGCCACATGGGGAACTTCATTTCTTGCATCCTCGTCATCATCATGGGGCCCATCTGCTCGTAGTTCTTGTCTATCTGGGGCTGTGAGCTCATTCCTCTCTTGCTAATTGCGTTCAACCCCCAGAAGGTGAAGAAAAGGTTTACCTCGTATCCCGAAGCTGCAGCACCTGAAGCCAGGATGCCTACTGGCATAAGCTTATCTACTGTGCCCGAAAAGACGATTATTGAGAGTTTCTTTCCTGCCAAACTTTCACCAAAATCTCTTTTATATTAAAAATATTTAAGCTTTGTGGTCTTGTTT
>Ga0208548_100439_pt1 | contig 16878 bp, 14 predicted proteins | sample ECH_Chost_MetaG_FD_187133 | JGI IMG/M metagenome (GOLD analysis project Ga0208548, IMG submission 187133) | Hot spring microbial mat communities from Yellowstone National Park, Wyoming, USA - ECH_C host_MetaG (SPAdes) (version 2) | ecosystem: Environmental > Aquatic > Thermal springs > Hot... | reverse complement strand
TAGCCAGAACGCGCAGTCAAACCTACTTGAGTGCAATTCGCATGTGATAAACTCTACTGGCGCAGCTATTATATTTCTAAATAATACATTCAATAACACTGTAGTAAACTGCACAATTAACGGTAAGATATTAAGTATGCACAATGCACAAAACAACATAGTTAACGTAACCGGAAATTATAGCTTTGTTTTCTATGATAATACTTCGAATATTGCAATTGGTAATTTCTTTCATCTACTTCTATATGGCCCCGATAAGGAATATGCGATTGCTAGATTTATACAGCTGATGCCAAACGTGTTTGCAGAAAAAGCACCATATCTTGTGGCAATGAATCAAAAGATGAGCAATTTTATAAATGCAGCAAAGGTTTATGGGTTACTAATTCCAAGATTTGGTATTTTCCCGAACGCAAGCTGTAATGGCTCATGCTATTTCATGCTAGAAAGCGAAGAAATTTCTAAAAATAATACAATAAACTTTAATCCATATCTATATAGTACACCATACTGGGGGTTTGATATACTAGGCTATACCAGATTCAATATAAGCAGAAATGTTTTGTATGAGCCGGCTTATATAAGCCCGTTTATATACCAAGATGAGATACTACCAGCAAACAAACCAGTGTATTGGAATTATACTATTATATTCAACACACCCACAAACACAGATAAGCTCAGACTTCTTAATGGCTGGCAGGGAGATCCTAATGCTACTTTGCAAGCTACATTCTACAATATTACTAGCGGAAAATTTGTTTATGAAAGAGGTTATCAAGAGCCGGGCGTGCATGAATTCATAGCGTTGCTTGATACTCCATATGATCATGAGAACTCTACTACTGAAACATACTCTGTTGGCCTTTCTTATTGCAGTGATGGCATGGGCGGAATAAATGCACCAGGCTACTATCCTTTTGCTTATAATTCGCTAAATAAGATAAATGTTTTCTGGCTTACTAATGAGATCTGTTCAATAGGTATGGATATAGGTGCAAGTAATGTGTTGGTAAACTGCCGTGGCGGATATGTAAAATCCACAAATGTTGACTTTAGGGTTTCTGGCCAGAGAAATGTAACAATAGAAAACTGCTTACTATATGGCAACGGCTTATCAGCAACGGCTTCAAATCTCACTATATATAATACCACATTTATTGCGAACAGCAGTGCGGATAGGGCTATATTGGCAAACGATTCAGATATCTATTTGTATGATGTAAAATTTGTAAATTTCACCAAGCCTATAGAAAGCACCAATTCGATTATAAATACTTCTAACAGCTCTATAACTATAATACCGCCAAGCATTATAACAACATCAATAACAACAATCTCAACAACCCCAACAACCATAACTTCTACAATACCATCAACACCCGTTGTGGAATACTATACTCATATAAATAGAAAGACTATAATAATAATTATCGCTATGGATTTATTCATATCGCTTCTTGCATCTATAATATATCTGTTGGTTGGTAGATTTTATGATTCCAAGTCTAGATCCAAGAGCCCTTAAAAACATGATGGACAAGCTTGGTATAAAAAGCAAGGAGATAAAAGCAGTAAAGGTAGTTATAGAAGGCGTTGATAATGATATAGTTATAGAAAACCCACAGGTTACTATGATAGAGATGCAGGGTCAGAAATCATTTCAGATAACAGGAAATTACTATGAGAGAGAAAAGAGCGAGAAGGTGGAGATAAGCGAAGAGGATATTGAGTTTGTAATTGAGCAGAGCGGCGTCAGCGATAAAGAAAAGGTCAAAAAGGCTATAGAGGAAAGCAAAGGAGACCTTGCACAGGCAATAATCTTGCTGAAAGAGAAAAAAAGCTAAAGCTAATAGTCTATTTTGAACAGCTGCACAAATGGTATACCATTAACTTTCCTAATGTCATTTTCACTTGCGAGGCCCTTCTTTATGATAATTTTGGTTGAGCGCTCTCCAACAATATTGGCTGAGTATATATCACCAATAAGTGCTTCTACATCCTCTTCTTTTAGCAGCTCTCCTTTGTAGAAGCTTGAATATTTATTCAGGTCTATCTCTATCTTACCCTCTTTTATAATCTTGCCTATAAGTTCCTCATCGCACATAGCTATTACATCGCCATGCTCTGTTTTATAGCGCTTAAAATAGATCATTGAAAGACCTTTTATTTTTTGAACGCCTTTTTTGCATAGATAAATAGCCCAGCTGTCATAATTACATTTGTGAATATTATTGTAAGGAAGATCAGATCCGTAAGACCTGACCCACCCATGCCAAGTGCTTCTGGCATTGTTGCTATAATTGCCGGTGAGAGTCCTCTTGCAACATCGAAAGCTGTGAATATCTTCTCGGAACGTAAGTTCTTTTGGCTAAATAAATCATTTAATATTGGTAAAAATAGGTATCTCGCTAAGAATATTATTATTGCTAAAATAATGCTGCCAATTAGCAGTAGGCTATTAAGCTCGCTAACTCTAAAGACTAGGCCTATATAGAAAAAGAAGAATGTGCTTACAAAGAAGGTTATCTCTCTCTGGTAATCTCTAATATGTATAAACTCTTTTTTTATGTCATATGTATATCTCTCAAGATATCTTGAAAACTTCGGTATATTTACTAAGATCACACCAAACACAAATACCGATACCGCGCCGTAGAGCTGTAATGCTTGTGCTATGCCATAACTACCAATTACCATTGTTATTGTGAGCATCCAGCTGTAGCGCTTGCTATATTGAGAAAACTCTTTTAATATAAAAACCCAAAAGAATGCTAGAATCCCACCAAAGACAGGAGACATTAAAAAGAAGTTGACAAACATTCTCGTGTTATCAACCAGATTCAAACTGCCTATCGTGAGCATAGAAAAAAGCAGTATTGGTATCATAAGCTGCACAGAATCGGTGACAACACTCTCAAAAACAAGTGCTGATCTTAGCCTTTTATTTATCTTAGTTATCTTGGTGGCAGATGGCAATATTATGGAGCTTGGACCAGCAAGAGCGAATCCGGCAATAAACGCTAGATAAAGGTTCCATCTAAATATAAAAAATATTACTAAACTTAAGATAATACCTGTGAACATAGCAAGTTCAAAGGTAAATTTGCTAGCCTTTAATATTACCTCTCCAAGCGTTTTAATGTCTAAGCTTAATCCAACATCGAATAAGACAAAAGCAATAGCTATGGCGCTTACGTAAGGTGATATACTAACAACTGTACTGCCTGGCCCTGTATTTACCCAATGTAGTATAGGACCCACTAGTAGACCTAGTAACATAAGTGGAAGTATGTTTGCTATCTTTATTTTCGCGAAAAGTGCTGTAAGTATATAGCCCAGGAAGGCTATGCCAGAGAATGCTAGAAATAAAGCATTTACACCTATCATAGAATTCACTTATCCATATTTATAGAAGAAGTAGAATGTAGAGCTATATAAAACAGAGTACCATATAAGCCAAACGCCACCAGAAAAGTTGTTTGTGAGGAATGCTAATATACCTAATGCAAACAAGCTCAGCGAGAGCATAACCTCAGTAATAGAATTTTTGAATGCGCTTATAAATTTGTCATATCTTTTTTCGCTTCCTTTGATCCACTTATAGCCTGGATTTGCCTTGAGTAAAGCAGCAATAGCCGCTTTTGTTCTTATTAAGGCAAGTGCAAAATTGAGGAGAAAGATTAGTATACCATATCTAAATGAGCCAAAATATATCCTTGAGACAATTATGGGTGCTAGAAATGACAAGGCAAGTGCAAGTATGCCGTATAACTCCAGGTAAGATTTGAAGTAGAGTGGATTGAGTATATAGTTTAACGACTCTCTAGTAAATGGAAAGTTTGAGAAGACTATTAAGATAGAAAGTATGGTAAAGAGAATAAGTACCACCGATAGGTAGTTGAGTCCAAAACCAAGGCTTATATAATCACTATGCTCTACAAGACTAAACTTCTTTTTTCTTATTTTGCTTAGATAATACTCTAAAAACTGTGTTCCACCATAATTATAGCGCCATTGCTGTCTTGCAAACGCGCTAAACCTCTTTATGGGCCTGCCCAGCGCATAAATCTTTGGTATATACAAGCCTTTGTAATTCTTCATCCTTGCCTCAAAAGAGAAGAAAGTGTCTTCAATTACATATTCTGGGAATCCGCCAACATCATCGAGTGCCTTCCTTCTTATAATACCACAAGAACCTGCAAAGATAGAGGTATTGTGAGAAGCACGTGAAGGTTGTATAAATGAGAAGAAGAAGCTATTGAACAGGTTTATAGAATTAGCGAAGAAATTGCTGTTTGCATACCTTTTCTCTGTCTGTATATAACCAACCTTTGGGTCGCTAAATGCGGGGACAAGGTCTTTAAGGAAATTCTTATTTACCAAATATTCATCAGCATCAAATATTGCTATGAGCTCTTCATCCGATTGCTTAAGAAAGTTGTTTAGTGCACCAGCCTTAAAGCCTTTCCTTTCATTTCTATGTATAAATCTAAAGCCATTTCTTTCTGCAACCATTCTAAGCTCATCAGCAAGCCTGCTGTCGCTTGAATCATCTAAAAGATAGAAATTTATCTTCTCTTTTGGATAGTCTATAGCCCTTAGCTTCTTAAGCGTTTTTTCTACAATCTTTGGATCTTCATTATATGTGGGTACAACAATAGCAACAGTATAATATCTTTTTATTTTGCCGAATAAGTTCTTTTCTTTCTTAATCCTCTTCTCGTAAAAATATGAGTCATAGTATGAGAATGCCGCTACTGTATTAAAGAAAGCGGCAATTACTGTGAGAATAAGAAATATTATCGCTATCAAGAGCATTGATATGTTTAATGAGATTGTGATAAGGTAGATTGAAAAGCCTATGCTAACAATATCAAGCAGAAATATTGTAGGCAATGTTATAAACCTGGCAAGCCACTCCTTATCCAAATCAACCACCGTATTGATTTCCTTTCAATCTTTAATTTTTTATTCTTAATGCTTTAACTCTACATTAAAACCTTTATATCTTTATTGTTAATAATTTTATGCCGGAGTGGCGGAACCAGGTAACGCGCCAGAAAGCGGCGAAACTCGAGATCTGGTTGCCTTTTGGCATTCTGGGTTCAAAATAACTAGCGTTATGAAATTCCCAGCTCCGGCGTTTTTGCTGGTTTCATAAATTCATTTAGAAGCACTGTTGCATATGAACCTGCCGGCAGTGAAAAACTCATATCCACGCTATCATTTATCGAATAAGAAAAGTCCCTAAAAGGAGCAAAGCAAGCCCTATATGAGCCCTTCATGCTCAGCTCGGGCATGCTCTTTATCTTGAAATCCTCTTTGCTTATTCCGAGCTCTTCCATGACCTCTTTTTCATAAGTGCTTATCTCTTCTTCTTTGCTTTCGTAGCCAACTAAAACAAACAAAGGATATGAGCCATCAATGCCTATTGTCCTTTGCTCTATATCTGGAAAACCATAGCTGTTTACCTTGCATGAAAGCTCGTCCTTTTTAAGCTCTATATCGTTATTTCTAATGCGCCTCTCAAGTGCTAAATTGAATATATAATCTTCTACAGCATGTATAAACATCACGCTTATCCCACGTGGTAACCTTCTTAAGGCGTTTGCATAATTATTGTACCTAGCCATATATTCTATGACGCTTCTTTCATGCTTAAGATACTTTGGAAAGTACTCTAAAGCTTTTTTAAAATCACGCTCCTCAGCTAGCCTCTTTCTTGCACTTATGGCTGCTTCATTTCTCTCATTCTTTGTAGATGTTAAATATTCAAAAACAGCACCCTCAAAGTCACCACGCATAATCTTCATACCGACTATATGGTTGTTTTCCCTGAGGCCAAACCTTTGCCTATCAAAGTAATTTGGGAACATATTATTTAATTCATTTAATATCGCTTCGATTGCATTTTTATTTTTAGATGAATTCCTTATCCTTATTGTAAAGGCATTTCCAAGTAAGTCACCCATTTTGATGCCTTTATCACTCTCCCACGCACCGTTTATAGAGATATCTTTTATGCTAACATTCATGACCTCTTCTGCCTTCACGCCGAAAATGCTAGCAAGTTGCACTGTTGTTGCGATTCTGTCCTTTAAGCCAGCATAGCCTATAGATTTTTTGCCATGCCTCAACCTCTTTGCTATAGCTATTAATGCCTCTTGTGTATTCCAGTTTTTCTTCTGCAATACAAAAACAGCAAATTTGCCAGGCGTTGCTTGCATGCTATACTTTTTGTCAAGCTCTAATACAACACCTTCTTTTGTTATCTCTCTTACAATAAAGTCATCCGCACTTTCCTTTATTATGCCCCCAATGCCCTTTCCCTTAGATAAGCAAAGCATCTTTTCACTTTATCTTTTTGTTAAGCTTTGCAGGATCTGTAGTATTAAAGTAGATCTTGAAAAACCAGTCCATATTGCCCTTTAATACCTGCCAAGCCATATACTTCATACCAAGCTTCATTATATAATTAATTGTCGAAGGCTTGAGCTTAACAGCAGGTTCTGTATAAGAGCTTATCACAAATGTGGCTTTGTGATAGCCAAATTCAAACGGGCAGTGCGTTCTTCCATCAAATTTTGAATCAATACCTCTTAGCCTGTCGCTTATAACACCAGATTCAATATGTGCGGTAACACCTGATTTTGATGTTTGGATATTTGTTGCGTCGCCCATGCAAAAAGCATCGTCGTATTTTCCTATATTGAGCTTGAATTTATCTGTTTTTACAAACCCATCATCATCTGAAAAATCTTTTACAATACCTGCTCCTTTGTGTGGCGGTACAAGTGCTGCAAAATCATAATGTATGGTATCGCCTTCTATTGAGCTTATAGTTTTGTTCTTTGTATCTATACTTTCAACATCGAAGAATGTCATTATATTTATGCCACGCTCTTTCATTGCTTTTTCTACAAACTCGTTTAAGGGCTCTGCTGGATAAGCCCTAGGAAAAGGCGTTATAAAGGTTATTTTTGTCTTATCCTTGAGCTTATGCTTTCTTATATACTCTTCAAAAAGAAACACCGCCTCATCTGGCGATGGCGGGCACTTGTATATAGGATATGATATACCTATAACAGCATCTCCTCCAGAAAAACTCTTAACTTTACTCCAGAGCCTTTCAGCTCCAGCTGTATTGCTATGCGTATCGCCGAACTCGTTGAATAGCTCTTGATGGCCCGGTATCTTAGAATAGTTGCCTGTGCTGCCTGTATCGATAACAACATAGTCATAGCTTAATTCGCCGCCATCAAATATAATTCTTCTATTTGCAAGATCAACACTCTTTACTTCTTTATTTATGAAATTAATCCCTCTTGGAAGAAGTTTCCTCTTTTCTATTTTTTTCTCTTTAGCTCCAGCAAAGGCTATGCGAAGCTGCCACGGCTGAAAATAATGCATGGTTGATTTGTCTATTAGTGTAACATCAAAATCCTTGAATGTGCGGTGCGAGAGCATTATTCCTCCGTCTCCGCATCCAACTATAACCAGCTTTTTCTTATCCACTTCATTACCTTTTACCTGTTTACTATCTTTATGCTTACCTTAATTACCCCTTCTTCCTCCTTTATCCCTATTATCTGGTTCTTTGTTTTATCAGCCCAAGCCTTTGCATCTGCTTTTATTCCGGGATCTGTAGCCCACACCTCTATGATATCGCCAACCTTCGCATTCCTGTAAGCTTTTGAAAGTTCAACAACAGGCCCAGGGCAGCTTGAACCTCTAGCGTCTACAACTATATTTGCCATTTGCTCACCCAAGTTTATATGAAAAGCGTCTCTCCGCCCTCTGCCATCTCCAAGAATGTTGCAGCGCCAACTATATCATCTACAAGCTCGTTAAGGTCTTCCTTCTTAATATTCATAACGCCAGCCATTGTAGAACATGCATATACTTTTGCGCCCATCTCCTTTGCTTCCTTTAGCATTTCCTGCCAAGGTTTTGCATTCATTTTTTTAAGTCCACTCATAAGTGCTGGTGCCATATCCTTGAATTCATTTGGAAACGGTGGCTCTTTTGCATTTTTGGTAAAGCTCAGAAGCGCCCAGCCTGTTACAAAGATATTTACTTCAAAGCCCATTGCAGCGGCAGCCTGAGAAAGAATTCCGAGAGGCAAAAACTTATCGGCTGTGCCGCTGAACATTATTATAGAAAGCTTACTCTTCTTTTTTGGCATATCCACACCATTACTAAACCGAATTAAAAGAATAAAAGCATTTCTCAGGTTTTGCAAGTACTCTTTTTGTATTTTTATGCAGTCGCATAACAAATTTTGCGATATCTTTTCTAACGGGATCTACTATCCGCAGAATTAATATGGGGGCGCAGATACGACATACAACTATATAGATACTAACGAACACCAGGTGTTTGTTACGGAATTTCATCTCTTAGTGAAGAAAACGCCTACTGATTTTATTCAACAACAGCAAAATAAATTACATAATAAATGATTATCTGCCAACAATATATTCTGTTCCATTATAGAAAAATCCCAACGCTCCATTTGTTGTGTTATACCATTCTGAAACAGGTTGATTTTCAATGTTGATTAAAGCAGGATTATTAGTTTCGAAGTCTTGTGTCAAATTATAATAAAATTTATTTTCAGCGCTTTCATAAACTTTTGTTACTAAATATGGAAGATTTACATATCTTAGTGGCGGTTTTCCACCGACTGAGCCAACAGGAAACTGTACATAAACAATTTTACCTTGTAGCCATGGCATATAGTTTGAAAATGTTCCGTTATTATAAATATCTCCTGTTGCAAATAGTCCAGATGGTGCATACGTTCCATTATAATAAATGAATGTGTTGTTACTATCTGTAAAAATAAAATCATTATAAGATTCAAGTTGAGCTGTAAAGTTTGTTGATGGATTTACAAATGTTCTAACTGCTTTTATTTCGTTAGCAGGTATCACTTTTTCTATTTGAGCAAGGTCGCTTTTTACAGTTGCATTTTCATAATAAGGTAAAATTGTTGTAGTAATGATATTGTTCAATAATGAGCTACCAGGTGTTGTTGTGATCTGCTTGCCATAAAAGTATAACAATGCGGATACTATTACTATTGCTAAAAGTATGAATCCTAATTTTTTCAGTACGCCCATATTTGTCACTTAATACCTAGCTTGTTGAATTTTAAAAACCTTCTTTTTAAAATACCTACCCGGCTTCTTTGCAAAACATTTATATGTTTTTCCTTCCAAACTATTTTCCAAGTAGCGTTTAGAGCAAATCCTTTGGAAATCTTCCCCACCCTCTAAACGCTGCCCCTTTTATGAGCAAAATTCCTTTATTCCTCTAATCTTGTTCTAGTATATGGCTTGCGATATGACGAATAGAAAAAGAATAAGCAGAAAATAAACATTAGATATAAATAGTTTGAAGCAGCATAATATCTGATATTGATGAAGAAATTCAAGACGACAGACGAAATAAAGATACCAGATAAGCTCATAGACCAGGTTATTGGCCAAGAGAGGGCTGTGCAGATAATAAAAAAAGCGGCTAAGCAGCACAGAAATGTTTTGCTTATCGGAGAACCCGGCACGGGCAAGACTATGCTAGCGCAAGCTATGGCCGAGCTTCTTCCAGCTACAGATCTTGAGGATGTTCTAGTCTATAAGAATCCAAATGATGAGAACAGACCGCTTGTTAAGGTTGTGAAAACCTATCCTGAACCACCAGAACCAGGAAAACCTCTTGGTGATGGGCAAGGCAGGCAGATACTGCAAAAAGAAAGGATGAAGGCCCGCATAGATACAAGAGGTAGTGGCGACTCTAAGGTAACATCAATTGTGCTCATTCTTGTGATAATACTTTTCGCACTTTCTCTTTCTGGTTTGTTTTCAGGCTATGAGATAATAGTTCTTGCAGCATTAATACTTGGTGTTCTTGTATTTGGTTCTGTAGCTCTTTTCGTAAGCGGTTTGACGAAGCGCGTTGGTGTGCTTCCAGGTGCATTTGACTCAAATGAGCCAAAGCTTATTGTTGATAATACAGGCATGACCCACGCACCATTTGTAGATGCTACTGGTGCTAAGGCTGGTGCATTGTTTGGTGATGTTAAACATGATCCTCTACAAAGTGGTGGTCTAGGCACACCTGCCCATCTTAGAGTAGAGAGCGGCGCTATACATAGAGCAAATAAGGGTGTGCTCTTTATAGATGAAATAGCAAGTCTTGACACAAGATCACAGCAAGAGCTGCTTACAGCAATGCAGGAAAAGAAATACCCCATAACAGGGCAGAGTGAGCTAAGCTCTGGGGCTATGGTAAGAACAGAGCCTGTACCAAGTGACTTTCTACTTATTGCTGCAGGTAACATCATGGATATACAGAAGATGCATCCGGCGCTAAGGTCAAGAATAAGGGGCTATGGTTATGAGGTATTTATGGAATCATCAATGCCTGATACAAAAGAGAATGAAGAGAAGATAATAAGGTTTGTAGCACAGGAGATAAAGAAAGATGGCAAGATTCCACCTTTTGATTATGATGCCTGCATGGAGATAGTTGAAGAGGCAAGGCGCAGGAGCGGGAGAAAGAAAAGGCTCTCGCTAATATTGAGAGATCTTGGTGGTTTGGTAAGGGCTGCGGGTGACATTGCTGTAGAGAAAGGAAAGAAGGTTGTTACAAAAGAAGATGTTATAGCAGCCAAGCAGCTCGCAAGGCCTATAGAGGCGCAGTTTGTTGACCAGGCATTAGAATATAGAAAGGATTACAAGGTATTTAGCACATCGGGCTTTTCAATAGGCAAGGTTAATGGGCTTGCTGTTATTGGCTCGTCATACCTGTCAGCTGGTATAATAGTACCTATAGTTGCGGAGGTAACCCCTTCAAGCTCGAGAGCCGAGGGTAAGCTCATAGCAACAGGCAAGCTTGGAAAGATTGCTCAAGAGGCTGTAAAGAATATAAGTGCTGTTATAAAGAAACATCTGCATGTTGACTTTGCCAGCTATGATATACATGTGCAGTTTCTGCAAACATATGAAGGTGTTGAAGGTGATAGTGCGAGCATATCTGTTGCTGTTAGCGTAATCTCTGCACTAGAAGGCATACCTGTTGACCAATCTATTGCAATGACGGGCTCTCTTTCAGTAAGAGGCGATGTACTGCCTGTTGGTGGTATTACAAGCAAGGTTGAAGCAGCTATAGATGCAGGGCTTAAGGCTGTAATAATACCAAAGAGCAATGTAAATGATATATATGTAGACAAAGACAAGCTAAAGAAAATAAAGGTTATACCAGTCTCAAACATAGGCGAGGTTTTAGAATATGCGCTTAAGAAAAGCCCCAGGAGAGATGCAATAATAAAGGAGCTTAAGCACTATATCTCAACAGATTCTAAGGAACGCAAGCCTATAGAGGAAAGCGTTGAAGAAAAGAGGTGATTATACGAACATTCCTGCTTCTAAGAATGATCAAGATGCAAAGACGAAGCTCGAGATGCTCGGTAAGCAGATAATAGAGGATATAGAGTATGGCAAAAACCCAAAATTTGTAACAATAGCAAGAACGAGATCAAACATAATCTATGACCAAAAGAGCGGTTTTCTGAAGCTTGGAAACGCGAAAGAAGAAAGAACCTTCATTAATGTTGCTCAGGCGAAAAGATTTATGCAGACTATGGCTGTTGCTGCTAAGTGCCATAAATTCTTAAGGGAGGGTCTGCATACAAGCATAAGGGGTTTATTCTACCAGCTGAAATACTCTCTTGGTGAAGATATAGATGAGAGTATATTTAGTGAACAGTCAGAATCGAATCCGCTTATAGAAGACCTAGAGGTTGCACTTTCCTTGAAAAGGGAAGACATGAATCTAAATGCTAATAGGAAAGGTGTGCTTGCTGGAAGGATGAAGGTAATAGATAGATCTGGTGGCGAGGAGGTTACAATAGATTGCAGCAAGATGGGAAGAAGCGGCTGGGCTATTCCAAGCGATGTTGATAATAATATAGAGTTTGTAGACGTAAAGGCTTCGTATGTGCTTGTTGTTGAAAAGGATGCACTTTGGCAAAGACTTAATGAAGACAATTTCTGGAAAAAGGAGAACGCAATTTTAATAACGCCTGTTGGCCAGGCAGCTAGAGGAACGAGAAGGCTCATAAGAAAGCTTGCAGATATGGGTTTGCCAATATATGTATTTACCGATTCAGATGCATGGGGATGGTATATATACTGGACTATTAAAACAGGTAGTATTAATCTTGCCTATATAGGCAATGATGTTGCAACGCCTGAAGCGAAGTTTATAGGCGTATCGCTATCAGATTTAGATAGATATGATTTTCTAAACAAGCTTACAATAAAAGCTACTGATATCGATTTAAAGAGAGCACAGGAGATGCTAAACTACGAGTGGATAAAGCGCCATAAAGAATGGGTTAATGAGCTTGAACGCATGATAAAGACAAAAAAGAAGCTTGAGCAGGATGCGCTTCAAGGTCCAAGCCTTACATTCGTTGACCAGTATATAAAGGATAAGATAGAGAATAAGGAATTTATGCCTTGATCGTGACATTCTCCACACGACTAAAAGTCGTGGGCTTTCCCCTCACGTTTTATAAGAAATATATAAGCCAAGCCGCAATTACGAAGCCTGCAGCTATTACAATGGGTATTACATGCTTAACCCTTGTTAATATCTCTTTGCTTGTCTCAATTAACTTCTCTTCTGCATCTTCGCCCCAGATTGCAAAATTGTGTATAATAAAGCTTCTATATACGCTTTTTACTTCTTCCATGTTTGAAAGGGCATTCTCAATCGCTACATCAAGAATAGGCAAGAGAACATTGGGCTTTGTTTTTCTTCCAAGCACATTGGTAAAAGGTCTATTTAATGAATTTACAGAATGCGTATCTGTAGTGTAGACTTCACATCTCATATTATATTTCTCTTTTACATGATTTATTATGCTCTCTCTCAGTGAGGGTAGCATGTTGTTTGCATCAAAATAAATCATAGCAAAGCGCTCATTACCAAATTTAAATATACCAATGCTAGTATAACCTTTCCCAATATCTTCTGCATCTCTTATAAGATTTGAAAGCTTAATGGAGTAAGAGCCGAAAAAGAGCTTTTGATTTCTTTTTAAGTTCAATGCATCTCTTATCGCTTTTTTGTAGAGTTCAACATACTTACTGCCAGTGTATACACCCTTTAGCTCTTCTTTGTTTGCGCTCTCAATTCTTGAGTTGTGCGCATCTATAATAATGCTCTTTTCTCCGGCTATTTTTATAAACTCTTCACCAACGCCATCTTCTATATCTTCTGTAACCATTGGTGCCTTTGTAAGCGTTATGAGCTTTGCATCATTTATCTTAATCGCAATCGCTTTGCATGCTCCTGCTTCACCAAACCCTATGCAGCCATATGCCTCTTTAAAGTTCTCTTCTCTTATATTCTTGATCTCCTCCTCTAGTTCCTTGCCGATCATGCCAATTTCGCTTGTGCTTACTGGGTTATTTGAATGGTTAACAGTGCCGTGTAATATGAATGGGTTCGCGCCATATCTTTTTATTATGCCACCTAGGTATTCTGTTGCATTTGCCCCGCCTGTACCTGCAAAAGGACCGTAGTGTATACCAGGTTCAACGAAGATCGCCTTTATCTTTTTTCCTTTGAGAATAAGACTCTTTATTATTATATCTCTCTTTGTTCCAATACCAAGGCTAAAGTTTAGCGTGCCCATATTATAAAGCCACTGGTTTATCATTGTATTAAAGATCTCGACGCCGCTTATATTGAGGCTCTTCTTAGCTGGTTTATCAACAATATAAAGGAAGATGTAGCCTATAATCAAGAATATAAACATGCCACTGTAGAGCTTTATTGCTGCTGGCCAGAACGGAAGGTTTAGGTTTATAAGGTATTTTCCAAGAGGTATATAGAAAAGGAAATTCAGCGTTGGTTGTATTAAAGCTATTAATGTTGCATCTCTTTTGCCTATTACAAACCTGCTTACTATAAACCAAAAACCAAATAAGCTTGCATTTGCAAGCAATATTACAACGTAAGCTATTATATAGCTTTTTAAGAAAAAGAACATGGCGCTGTTAATCACTAAGAAGAAGGAATAGGCTATTGTGCTCATAATAAATATCATTAATATGTGCTTAAGATATATCCTTCTTTTAATAAGCTTTATTATGGCCGCACTCACCAAGGCGGGAAGGCTTATTATAAGAAGTCCTGCGCTCATTCCATTTGCTAATGCATATGCAAGATCATGTTCCATTTCGTTATAGTGTAAAGCAGTTATAGATAATATACCTGCTATTATCCCTATTAATGAGATTAAAGCAATGCTCGTGCTGTTGTTTGGAGCATTCTTTGTAAAATAGTCTGAGTAGTGAAGAAGGAACCTTTTTTCATCTGGCATGCGAACACTATCTACCAAACCTTCTTTCGCGCTTGCTGTATTCAATAAGCGCTTTCTTCAAATCCTCTTTTCCGAATTCCGGCCAGTACTTCTTGCAGAAGTAGAGTTCAGCATAGCCTGCTTGCCAAGGCATAAAACCAGAGAGCCTTTCCTCGCCCGAGGTTCTTATAACAAAATCTATATCTGGTACATCCTTAGACAACATGTGTCTTTTGAATGTTTCTTGGTCTACCTTACTTATCTTACCGTTTTTCGAATCTTTTGCTATTTCATTTGCAGCATGTATAATATCTTCCCTTCCACCATAGCCAAGAAGCATGTATATAACACGATCCCTATATTTCCTTGTCTCCTCCTCTATCTTTCTTAGCATCGCCAAAAGATCGCTTGGCAGCAAGGCCTTTTTACCTACTACCACAAACCTTGTTTTTGTTTCATGAAGTTTTTTTATTATGTTTTTGTCTCTTGCGGCCTTTCTATATATATTAAATAAAATATTGAGCTCATTCTTTGGCCTGTTCAGGTTTTCTGTAGATAGAGCCCAGACAGTAATGCTCTTTATGCCATAGCTTTTGCACCACTCGCTAAATTCTATAAATTTCTTTACTCCATAGTTGTAACCCTTTAAGAATGAGAGTCCGTGTCTTCTAGCCCACCGCCTATTGCCATCGGGAATTATGGCAATGTTTTCTGGAACCTTCTCAATCTTACCATTCATTAGCATCACACGCCTATCTAATCATTAATATTTTTTGTCATTAATTATAAACCTTTCTATACGCATGAGTTCATTTATCTTTGCTACCCTTTCACCGCCTGCAATACCACATTTTATATAATCAGCTCCTAAGCCAACAGCCAAATGTGCAAGAAAGTTGTCTTCTGTTTCGCCGCTTCTGTGCGAAACAATAGTCTTTAATCCTTGCGCCACCTTCACAGCATCTATGGTATCGCTTAATGTGCCTACTTGGTTAATCTTTATTATCACTCCGTTAGTTGAGCGCTGCTTTTTGCCTTCTTTTATTCTTTCTTTATTTGTTGCATACAGATCATCGCCGACGACAAGGAAGTCTTTGCCGAGCTCACTTCTAAGTTGTGAGAAGCTGGCAAAGTCTGAGCTCTCAAACGGATCCTCTATGTAGTAAATTTTATTTGCAGAAATAATCTCTTTTACGAAATCAAAGTATCCGTTTTTGCTTAGCCTATTTTTATCAAACAAATAATAGCCTTTATTGAAGTATTCACTTGCAGCCATATCTACACCAAGTTCTATATCTTTTTCAAAACCTCTCGCTATCTTGCTTATTAACTTTATACTTTCTAAGCTATTGAGCTTTGAAGTCCATGCATTCTCAATGGTTTTGCCAGCGGCAAGGTCCTTCTTAGCAAGGCTGATACCTAATTCATTGTATATCTTTGTGTGCATTTTCTCCTCTTCTATAACCATTTTGCTTTTGCTGCTTATCAATATCTCTTGTATGCTCATTCCTTTGCCGTGTGCGCCGCCTCCAAACGCATTACCCAGAAGCCTAGGGATTCTTGGCTTTCTTCTCGCTAAATTGCTTACTAGTTTGTAGAGCTCAAGCCCCTGCTTTAGCGAAGCTAGTCTTGCATTTGCAATAGAGATAGCGGTTGCTATATTTGCGCCTATATAAGAGAAGTTTTCAGTACCATCTATCTCATGCAGCAAAGAATCTATACCTTGCTGATCAAGCTCATCAGCGCCTATAAGCTTGTTCTTCTTTTTATAAAACCTATTTATGCCAAGTTCTACACTATTATTTGGGAATGCAACCGCTTCATACCTGCTTTTGCTTGTCCCGCTCGGTGCTGAAGCCTTTGCATAGCTCTTACCATCAGTAATTGTTGCTTCTACAGTCTGCATTCCTCTAGAGTCAAATATTACTCTCAGCGCAAGATCTTTTATCATTTAATTGCCCCTCCAATTTGCAGGATTTTGCTTATAAGCTCGTTTCCATTAAATATACCAAGTGATCCTTTTGAATCTATATTCTCATCAAATGAAAGATTATCTCCTTTTCTAACTATGCCTATTATAACTGGCACAGGATCCGATGAATGCGCCTTTAAACTGCAAGGCGTGGCATGGTCGCATGTGACGCATATCTTTGTATTATCTAATCTAAGCTTTGAGAAGAATCCATTGTCTATATCTTTTAATATCTCTTTCTTCTTTTTGGGATCTCCAGCATGCCCTGGTTCATCTGGCCCTTTTATATGAACATATACAAAATCACAATCTTTGGTATTTTTGTTTACAATCATTGCAAGCTCTTTGTATCTTTCTACGCCTTTCTTAGTAGATTCAAACCTTATCTCATGCATTTTAAGAAGCTTTGCAATACCTCTTTCAACAGGCATCTCTGTAACAAAGCAGAACCTTATTCCAAACTTCTTTTCTATAGGTTCTACATCAGGCAAGCCAAGGGAAGCATCTCTTAGCAATATAGCAT
>Ga0208548_100435_pt1 | contig 16998 bp, 13 predicted proteins | sample ECH_Chost_MetaG_FD_187133 | JGI IMG/M metagenome (GOLD analysis project Ga0208548, IMG submission 187133) | Hot spring microbial mat communities from Yellowstone National Park, Wyoming, USA - ECH_C host_MetaG (SPAdes) (version 2) | ecosystem: Environmental > Aquatic > Thermal springs > Hot... | reverse complement strand
TACAACCAATTATTTCAAAACCAAAATAACGGATATATTCTAATAACGCTCGTTTAGTAAAAGATTTTATGTGACCGTTACTCCCCTCCTTCAAAATCATTCGCCCAAAGCCGCTAATAAACGAGACATCATGAGAAAAGGGTTGGAATCCGAATAAAAGGGCAACTCTGTTAGTCCATGAAGCAAGGTTGGGTGTGCTTAGAATCAATAACCCCTTTGGTTTGAGCACCCTTCTAATTTCGGTCATTATTAAATCTGAGTTGTAAAGATGCTCTATCACCTCTTGAAACAGAACTATGTCTATTGTATTATCATCTAAAGGTAAAGAATCGCGGTTTACGTCGGCAACAATTCCTTTAATCCCTCTTTCGTTAAGTTTTTTTACGGCCATCGCCCACAGCAAAGGGATCGGTTAGCCAAGGCTGATCCAGATAAACAAAACGATAGTACGGGCGCGAGACGTTGGCGGAGACGTCGAGAAGGGAAGGAACACGTGCAAGCGCGACGCGGCCCGACGAGGAACGTGGCTTCCGTGCCATCAAACCTGACGTCTTAGTTGGTCACGTTTACGTTTGGAAGTGGGAGCTCTGGGGAGCCGCGGCAATGCTCGCTGCCGTCGAGTGCGGCCCGATGCACTAATTCGCGGGTTCACGTCCTAATGGCTTTATATAGCCCTTATGCCATGCGTTAGCAGAAAGGCATGCGCTTCGCGCGTGACGTTGCTCTGGCGATAGGACGGCGAAAAGGTGAGTCGCTCATGCCTAGCTCTGGAGCCCGTTTGCCAGGTCTCGGCGGCGTTTTAAAGGCGCGGGGCTGCTTTCATCTAGTTATGTCTAGCATCTCCTAGATTTGCGAGGTAGCGGCAAGAAAAGACTTAATTCGTCTGGCCCTGTAGTTGCAGCCATGCGGATCGCTTACCTCGGCATGAACGAGGCGCTGACGCGCGGGGCCGTTGCCGGGGATACCTCGGCGATCTCGGCGATTTCCCCATCGGTCCTGCCCTCGTCCGCGGGCTTCTTGAAGAGCTTGTCATCGAATTCCTTCTTCTCGGACGACATAGCGGGATGAACCAGTGAGCATTTAGAGGGCGGTCGACCGGTGTGCGAAGTGAATCGATGGGGGAAATGTATCGATAGGAGAAATGGATCATTGAGGCGGAAATGACGCCATGAGGGGATGATGACGGGTTGAGGGGCCAGGTTGCTCGAGAAAGTGACGGATTGAGGGATTAAATGCCAGAGGGAATGACACCATGAGGGGATCGAAATGATACTATGAGGGAGGAATAATGGCGCTATGAGGGGAGTGGAATTGAATCTATGAGCAATAAGTGCCATAATATAGCACTAGAAACTAGAGCAAGAACTAGGGAGGACCTCAAGGGGCCAGCTCATGGCGGCCCGCGGACGCCCGTACCCCTACGGGCGTGCATTACCATCGTTCGCGCCGCGCGAAATGCTCTTCCAGCTCCGCGCTATTGTCGCTCGGTGAAAAGCGACCGGAAAAGGCGGAAGCAAAAACGGGCCAAGGGAGCGCCGGCGCCGCGGGAGGGTTTAAGGCGGTCGAGGTGAAGGAGAAAAAGGAGGAGGCCGATCGCGCGCTTTTCTCCGCGCCCCTCTGGCGTTCGCCCCCTGGAGGCGAAGCAGGAGTCCCTGGGCTTCGCCGAGTTCGGACGGGTTGCCTGGCGTGCCAGACCTCATGAGGGCCCAGCGGGCCGCGTCGGCGCTTAACCCCCTCTGCGCGGAGCGGGACGGGCTTCGCGGGAGATGGTCCGGGACGCGGGTGGGTAGGGTGCACTTCACGGTGCTGAAGGGGAAAGATGTCGACCACGCGCACGTCGACCACGTTCAGCGGCGACGCCGGGGCCGCACTGGCGGCGCCGCGTGCGCGCCGACGAATTCGAGGTGGGGCCGCCCGGGAGTCGCAGGCCGTAGAGGGTCCTGAAGGCCGCGGGGCTTAGGTGGATGGCGCTAGGCGGGCGGGGGCCTCTCGACGATTCTCACGCGCGCTAACGCGCTCGCGCATGCCCGTGGCTCGTAGGGATTCGTCGCCCGCGGGCATTCCGCGAGCTCGGCCTCGGCTACCGTCGCGCGATATTCGCCGGCAAGAGGGGGTTGAGACCCCTTTCTCGGTGTTGAAGGGGAGAGCGAGGGCGTTTTTCAACGACATCGGCGCGCGCAGGGCAAAGGAATGTCGCTGGCCGGGATGACCAACGCGCTCCTCGTACATTGCAGCGGGTTGAGCTATCGCGGGGAGATAGGGCGCGGGTCGCCGGAGGTGATCGCGGTCCCGGGCGATCCCCCTTATCTGACCAACACCCTTCGGCGTGGAGCTAATCCTTATTAGGCCACAAAGCTCATTAGGTATACAATGAAGATCGCAATCGTTTGCAGCGAATTTTTCGACTATAGAAAAAGCGAGGAAGGCATAGAGCCCACCCGTATACACGGCGGCTTTGGCTACCTCACCAGGAGGAAGGCCGAGCTCCTCGCGGAGCTGGGTCATGAGGTGCACGTTATAGCTCCATCATCGGCCTACGCCCTCGATGAGGGTCCAAGGACCTCGGCATACGGGCAATATTACCTTCACCTGTTTAACGACCTCCAGGCTTCTGGGCCTTTTCATCAGGTCAAGGCGTTCTACAGGATGATGACGCACAATCCAGAGCTGCTTGAAGTTTTGAAATCGGTTGATCCGGACGTCGTTCAGTTAGAAAACGTTTCTGATTATACTACAACAGTGGCTAAATTTACCGATAATGCCGTTTACGTATTCCAGGACCCATGGGATGATGAGGACATCAGAATACTCATCGAAGCCTACAAAGAGTACTATGGATTGATAGGAGGGGAATATAACCATGGCACATACGACGCATTGAGGCGCGTCTTCGACATGAGGCTCGGATCGATCTTGAGGCGCGCGGGACCCCAAAGGGTGTTCTCCGAAGCGCTATTCATAGCAGAGAAGGCGCGCCGCATGTACGGGCTGGACTTCACGCCTGGCTTCCTCCCAAACCCCGTGCGCGTCCCGCCGGAGCCACCGGTGAAGGCCGAGAAGCCCGTCGTGACGTTCATAGCTAGGTGGGATCCGGTTAAGAGGCCACAAGTCGCCCTGTCCGCGGCGAGCCATCTCGATGACTACGAGTTCCACTTCATCGGGACCAGCAGCGACGTCCACAAGCACAAAGAGGTGGAGCGCTACCTCAGGGAAAAATACTCCGGATATAGGAACATCCACATACACGGATTCGTAGAAGAGAGGGAAAAGGAGGAGATCCTGAACAACTCATGGGTGCTCTTGAACACCTCAGCTAGGGAGGGATTGCCCATAACTTTCCTTGAAGCAGCGGCCCACGCGAGCGCCATCGTGTCCGGCGTCAACCCTGACGGCTGGGCGGAGAGGTTCGGCGTGCACGTAACGGGGGACGACTTCGTTGAGGCGCTCCGCCACGCCATAGAAAACAGGTTGCATGAAACGAAGGGATTGGATGCCTATAACTATGTCAAGGATGTCCACGAGGAGAGAAAGGTGGTCAAGATGCATGAGGAGATTTACCAAAAAATCATCAGCGGAGGCCGCAACGATGTTAAATAGAATTATAGAAAACTATTACTATTTGACCAGCTATCTCTCATCGCATAACGTTAGAACGAGAAAATTCGCCATAAAGCAGAAAATTCCGACGCCTGGAAGTGATCCGACAGGATTAGCGTATTACAATGATAAGGGAATCTTACTACATGTGGACGCTCTAAGCGGAAAATTATACGAAATAAATATCTATAATAAAAAGGTTGCCGACGAAAGAAGACTGCCCATATCTCACCCTTGGGGCATGCATGAACAAGGCAACTCTATATGGCTCACAGATGACATCCAGAGAGTCATATTAAATCTCAGCGTTAGCGATCTCTACGTCAACAAGCGTTTCGATTACTCAAAAAAATTGCACGGTGGATTGAAGCCAAAAAACAGCCCCGATCTGCATGGATTAGCTTTAATAAATGATATGTTATTTGTCAATGACTGGATGAATGAGTGCGTATGGCAAGTCGATGTCAATGATGGGAGTTTCATCGGAAAGATCGACGTCAAAATACCGGATCTCAGCGGATTACTATACTATGATAACTCCATTTGGGTGGCATCCTCGACGGTGAGTTATCTGTTCAGAATTAACGAGAGCGGCCAGATACTTGAATACGTCAAGTTGATGGACGGCACCTATAACCACATCCATGCCTTTGCTTTACTCCCCAACGACCAAATAGCATTCACAACAAAAAACAAGCAACTTATAATAATTGGTGAAATGGAATGAAAACTATATTTATACTCGGATACTATGGCAAGGGTAATCTAGGGGACGAAGCAATATTATCGCAGCTAATCAAAAAAATCAAAAAAACGTTCCCGCATGCAAGAATAGTGATAGCCTCTAGCGATCCCGATGAAACAGCGCGGCTACATTTGGAAGATTCCATAAAGTTATCAATATTTTACATGCCCAGACTGATCTATTTCATTATAAAGGAAAGGCCCGCTATAATCGTAGGCGGTGGCGGAATACTTTATGGAAATAGTGTAAGATTTTACTCAGTTATTGCGCTCATTTCAAAGGCGCTTCGGCTAGACCTAAGTATAATCGGTGTGAGCGTCGGCCCCCAACTGAATCACGAGATAGTCGGCTTCTATGATTACCATTCCAAGTTTAGTGGTATAAACAAAGTGTGCGTCAAATTTCTATTTGAAACCGCCAAATATGCCTCCGTAAGGGATAAATTGAGCAAAGCGATCTTAACAAATTCGGGAGTCAGAAGAAATGTAGCCGTTGAAAACGATCTGGCCTTATCTTTGGATTCTATAGATGAAAATTATGCGCACGAACTTCTGTACAATCACATACCAGCAGATTCGCCGCGGCCATATATTGGCCTGAATTTGCGTTACATACCCCACGACGAAACTAGGAATAGAATTATAACTGAAATTTCAAAGGTCATCAATTTTGCAAGCGAGAGGAACATTAGCGTAATCTTTCTACCAATGGGTAACGAGTATGACGGCCCCCTGATTAATTATGATCAAATAATGTTTGATCTAATAAGAAGAAAATCGAGCAGGACTGGCAATTTTTATTTACTGAGGGGCAAATATCACCCGAGCGAGATGCTAGGCATTTTCGGTTTGATGGATGCCGTTATAGGAATGAGATTACACTCGATAATATTTGCTTATTCTAAAGGCATTCCATCGTATGGAATCGCTTATGAGAGTAAGGTCGTCGAGTTTTGCAGAGAAAATAAAATATTATATTCAGATATCTATAATATAGATGCAACTAAGATCATAACATTTATTAGCGATGCACTCGGACAGCGGGTGAGATGGAGTGATAATAAAAGACCCGATTAAGGTCATAAAAAGATACAGAAGTACGTACAGCAATTGGGAGAGCGTTTTGCTTCAGCTTATAGCTAATGAAAATGAAATCGAAGTAATTTTAAGGTCAGGAATCAGGGCACGTTTAAAATCAGTGAATTCAGCATGTATAAACGGCATCGATGGCAAATCTATACTATACATCGATAATGAAAAAATTGTCATCAAGTTAGGAAATCGCTCAATAACTTTGTATGGCTACCAGCACGGTTGGCCTGGTGAAGCTTTCAACGATTATGAGTGGCTGGAAGTCATGGGGAAGAACGTTCTGGACGTGGGAGCCAGCGTAGGCGACTCAGCCATCTACTTCGCCACTAGGGGCGCAAAGAGGGTAACGGCTTTAGAGCCCTATCCCCTGCCTTATGGGTACATGTTAAATAATGTGAAAATCAATGGGTTTGAGGAAATAATAATTCCAGTAAATATAGGAATTGGAAAACACCGTTTGGTTAGATTGGATCCTGAGACCGGTTTCACGCAAGGTTCCAGTATTGTGGAGTCGGAGCGCGGAATTGCGGTGCCTGTGCTCGCGCTGGACGAAGTAATTGAGAATTTTGGACCCTTCGACGTCATGAAGATGGACTGCCAAGGCTGTGAGTACGACGCGATCTCTGAAAGCAAACATATTAATCAATATTTAGGCAGATATTGATCGAGTACCACAACGGGAGGAGCTTCCTTCCGGGGCTTTTGAAGAAAAATGGATTCGACGTTAGATCTACGAGATTGTCAGGAAAAGTAGGATATATTTATGCTAAGAGGACCGAAAGAGAGTGACCGAAGGTGTGGAATCTCCGATTTAATTTCATGACGATCTCTTCCGCAGGCATACTGAAGCAGTTGCGAAGGCGTTCCAAATTGCGAGCGTCTTGGACGCGTTGGAAAGGGGCCCGCGACCCAGTCCGCATATCCCCGCTGCATCCGCGTTTGCCTCGAGCCGGTGAGGAGGAGTTGGGCGGCGATCCTGGCCTTTCCAGGGGCTCGACTAGTTTTTTCGCGTGGTTTTCCCAGCTGTACTTCTTCTGGAGTTGGCCGAGTCCACCCTGCAGCTTCGCGTATTCCCCATCATCCATCCTCTCCAGAAACTCGGAAATGGCCTTGGGGTCCACTCCTTTGACCACGAGGCCACCCCCGCTCTCCCTTATCAGGTCGGAGGTGCCGAGCTCGTCGTTTATTATGACAGGGAGAGTGTGCTGAATGGCCTCTATCACCGCCGTCGCGAGCCCGTACTCGCCGTAGCCAAACCTGAGGAGGAACGCGCTCTGGTCGTAGAGCTGCGACAGCCTGTTCTCAGGCACGCCCTTCATCACATCCACTCTTTCTTCCAGCTTCATCTCCTTGATCTTCCTCGAGAAGGCCTCCTCCGCGCCTTTCACCCTCCAGTTGCCCACGATGAGCAACTTGTAGCCCCCAACCGCCTCAATCACCCTCAGGTAGTCTTCTGGCCTCCTCCCGTAATCCCAGAAGGAGACGGCTATCAGGTAGTTCTGGCGGGCGGAGCGCGGGGGCGAGGAAATCCTGTCCATGCCTGGGTAGTTGACCTCCGCGGCTATCCCGTGCTTTTCCCTGAGGGTTTCGGCCACCTTCTCCGTCACCGCGAACACCTTCTCGGCCCCGGTCACCACGCCCCTTTCCCAACCGTCAACCAGCCCGCCCAGGAGAGGGGTACGGTGCTCGACCACCTTCTCGTGGATGAAGACAGAGTAGGGTATCCCCAGCTCCTTTTTGGCCCTGAGCCCTCCGATTCCCGCGAACTGGTCGTGGCAGACCAGGTAGTCGGCCCCTTCCCTTTTCGCGATCTGTGGTATCTTGGCTATGAGGTCTAGGTCGACGGTGCTCTCCATTCCCCTGTCCGGGGCGAATACCTTCATCCCCGCGTAGAACAAGGGGGTCAGGGGGCCGTTTCCCCACCTAATCACCTCGTAGTCTACCCCACCCAGCATTTCCTCGTAGCCCTTGGTTTCTGTTCCCCTCAGGAAGACGAGCTTTGGGTCGTAGCCGAGCCTCTTCAGCCACCGGTACTCGTTTATCGCTATTCTCTGGGCGCCGGCCGTCCAGAGTATCCTGAGGACTACGAGGACCCTTTTGACCATGGTCTGACCTCGCGGTGGCATTTAAGCGCGTGGTCTATGACGGGAAGCGAGAGAAAGTCGGGAGGTTTTCTTGCGAGGGGCTCGGCGCGTCGCAGTGCGCGAAGGAGCTCCCCCGGCCTCGGGCCGCACATCTCTCAGGCCTTGAAGTCGGGCCAAGAGCTGCTTACCCTTCGGCGCATTCGATTGGTCATCTTGAGGTTGGTCCGCTTGCGGCTTTTCGGCTACCTAGACTATTCTAATTCTCAATTCGTGACTCTGTTTTTTAGGGTCTCATATGCGACGAGAACCATACGCATGCAGAACTGGCACAGGGTTTGGGCCGGACAGGTCCCGAGGAAGCCGGGCTGGGCCCGAGGGTTGCGAGCGCGGGGGTTTCACTCTACGTAGGCATACATAGGTATGCGTCCGCACACCTATCATACGCGTAGTGCAGCTTGGGCTTCACAGCATCATGCAGACCCCTCACGAGTTCATTGGTCCCACTCCGCTCCGCCCCTGTCAGGACGCACCCACCCACCACTCCCGGTGGGGAGCGCCCTCCATCCTCAGTCAGCTTCACCCTCCCTCCTCCCCCCTATGTGTGCATGTACCCCTCAGCCGAGGTCTTGGGTCTCTACTACCACTCACCCTACTGCCCATACACAACCGGATCATTCAAATCCAGAAATCCATATAAACCTATCTATTTTGAAACTGCTGACTACGGCCTCTGCAGATATTTCAATGCCAATCGCATCTGGAACATTAAATAATTCTTTAATTTTCTTTAAATTTTCCCCAGTTCCACAACCAATTTCCAAAACCTTAGAAATTCCAGCGTTAACTGAATGTCTTTTGATATTCTTAATGGTTAAATCGATCCTGTGTTTCATATGTTCAGTTAAAGCAAGTTTGCTGTAATGCGTTTCATAATATTTTGAAATAGGATTGCTCATTATTTACTTCATTCAGTAATCGAATAAAAATTTTACTAAAAGTCTGCGATCCTGCCCAGATAACACTTCATGCGCATCACGTCCACTCTACCAATGCATAAAAAGCTTTAGGGTATTTGCAAATGAAGAGCGTTTTCCTAGTGTTTAGCAAGACACCGAACCATATTGTTTTTCTTGTCTCCGCGTTCACCGCAACCCGCACGTACAGTGGTCGACCACCGCAATTTACAAAAGTTTAGTAACCGCTATGATTATTCACGAGAGATCAAATCTCAGCTTCTTTTTATCGAAATCCACTCAACTATGCTTGACTTCGAAAGTGGGTTAGATAGAAATCCAAAAAAGCTCGGGTTCTGAGCAAAAGCTTTTAAAAAACCGCTACTTGAGCTCGTGAGAAACTCCTTCTCACAGATTTAAATTCCTATACTCTATTTGTGTTAACATTTTCTCATTAAATCAAAAAGCGGGACTACCACAAGTCTTGACAGGATCTGATAGCATGATATTTTAGACTACAGTAAGCTCATGGTTATATCGAAAGTGAGGCGTAAGTAAGCCTAGAAGTCCGCCCTAACGAAGTTTTTTTGTAGAAAAGGTAAGAGATACACGGTGATCATAAGCAAACACGGTTTCTGCGAACTTGAAAATCAAAATCTGAAAGGAAGAAGTGTTTTATGTAATCATAAATTTCAAACTTGTTCACCGAAAACTTCTTCATTCTCTATAGTTATCACAGCAGTTTCAGATTATCCTATAAAAAGATAAAGATATCTTCCCACCATCTAAAAATTGTATTTCGCTCCTTTGGAACGCTCTCAACGGTAACATTGTGTCTCAAGGCATGCTTAAGAATCACAACCTCTTCCCGTATACGATCCTAAACTCATCTTTGGATAGAGCTGGCACCTCATACCTTCTAAATAAGATTGTGTTGAGCAATACCTTGGTCTTTATCTCGGCGTCTAAGAAGCTAGGGAAGTGAAATGTCACGTTCTTTATAGTGTTCTTATATAGGTCCCTCGAGCTCATGAATCTGATCTTGAACCCCTTTTTGAGTAACACTTGAGGGACATACTCGATGTTCTCCTTTCCATGAAGTTCCATGGCCACTTGACACACGTTCTCTAACCAATCTCCTTTCACTACAACTCCCTCTGCGCCTTCTATGTCCATCTTCACTATGCTGAATTTACCTAATTGATCCACGCTAACGGTCTCAACTTCTATATCCCCTTTACCAACACTGGAACCGACACCCCTATCTGTTATCCTTGTTCTTGTCTGTCCATCCCAGAGTGCCTTGTTTACCAAGGTTACATTCTTCAATTCATTCATCTCCACGTTCTTCTTCAAGATCTTGAAGGCCCAAGGCAGCGGCTCTACGGCCACAACTTCTGACGAGGCATATATATGAAGAAATCCACATACATATGCCTTCTAGAAACCTGAGGTCGCTACTCGTGGTCCCTATGAGTGGGTGAGGTACACGCCGAACCATGCGGACTGACTGGTCTGTCTACGTTAACCGCGACCCAAACATACATTGGTCTACCGTTCCTTACATTAACCACGGTTTCGTCCACCGCCATTATGCAGTTCTCTTCTAGCTTTGGTCATAAGCTAAACCTTCTACCAAAACTTTACCCGTCCGCTCTCCCGAATACACTCGTCTTTAAAGCTGGCTCCATAGTCAAAGAAAACCTCGGAGAACACCGAGGTTTTCTTCGGCTGGGTAGCGGGTTCTACAGGTTTTCACAATCTGTCAGCGTAGCGCCCAACACGTTTAAGAACTAAAACACTACCTAACTTTTTGACAATGTTTCTTGCATACTTAAGCAGGTAAGATTCTTACTAGAGGTGACATAAAGAGCTTTTAAAAGCTGATTTATTTTCTGCATAGCGAGCAATAGATTAGTACGATTTTATGAAAACAAAAATACGCTTAAACTTGTAGATGATAAGTAACGAGGTCCACGTTTTCTTAATGTATTTCTATTTCAGTTCGTTAGCGCTTAAAAATACGTAGCGAAAGAATTTAAGTATGAACAAGAAGGATGGTGGATACCACGCACTATTTATTGTATCCATTATTGTTTTTTACCTGTATGTGTTTAGAAAAATTTTATTTCTGGGTATAGTGCAGGCTGGTGATCTTTTGGTGCCTATTAACAGTTTCCAGCAGCTTAATGCTTATCTCTTTAATTCCTTCAATTACCAAGTTGGGGTTTACAGTGGCTATAATTTAGGCATAATTTTTTATGGCCTTTTGGCTACACTTTTCCACAATCCCTCTTTTAGTCAAAAGATGATTTACTACCTCTCAATGCCCTTATCGGCAGTTTTTGCATATTTCTATTTTAATAAAATGAGATTTCCATATATCATGAGTATGCTTCTAGGAGTGTTTTTCTCATTTTCTCCTTGGCTAATTGGCGAATTTATGACGGGTGATCCTGGATTTGTATACCTTTACGTTTTTTTACCACTTTTTACTTATTTTTTATGGGAAGCGAGCGAAAAAAAGCTTGGATGGATTGATTGCTTAACCATTTCTCTAATTCTATCGATTGCAAACTCATTTACTTTACAATCACTCCTTGTCTATTCTGTTATAGGAGTACCATTTTTATTGCGGGGGTTACTGAAAATGAGCAAAAAAACAATGCTTTACAATTACTTGCTTTTAGCAATTGCGGCTATTATAAGTGTGCTATCAAACCTTTATAGTTTAAATCCCTATTTATCCGCTTATAGTGGAGCTATGATTTCATCAAAAAGCTTTTTCTCAAGCTTTACTTCATCAACGGCAAAAAATTTAACAATTTACCTTTATTTTCTGAATATCTCGACGGTACTTATTGCGCTATTTTCTCTTTTCACAAAGAAAATTAAAGACACAATATTTCAAATGTGTTTGGCGATTTTTTCTATGACGTTTTTCTATTTTTATTCTAACATAAATAATAAATTTGTTCAAGAAATAATAACGATCCTCTTACCTCCCTTTTTGAACTTTGATAAGTATCTATTTGTTAGTTGGACGTTGTGCTTTCTTAGTGTTATTTACTTTATAAAAGATTTTATACTAGATAAAGAAATAATTGTAGCTAAGTTTGAAAAAAAGCAGAAAATTAGAAAAGCTGTTAAACATTCATGGTTCCTTGCGCCTATTTTCCTGATTTTGATTATCACCTCTGTGTTCGCTTCAATACAACCAGTACAAGACCGCGATTATGGGCAATACTTCTTCTTAGGTGATTTTAACTTCAACCATGAGATAGTTCCAAAACAATATTTCGAATTACAAGACTTTTTATTACAACATAATATAAGCTTCGGATTTTCATACCATACAATTATCGTCCCAGAAACGCCAGGATATATAATCCCTTTCTATATTGGTAGTACAATGATACCTGGGTTTTTAGGATTGTTTCCACCAAAAATATTTGAGCCTTTAATTCAGCAGTTACAACAGAACAATGAAATTAACACCTTAACAATCATGTCGATTTTGGGAATAAAGTACATCGCAGTCATGCCAAACGTTAAAACAAACTGGAATGGTTGGAATGGAACGCCAAATATAGGTATGTGGGGTGACGAAGATTTCTTTAATGGCTATTGGAAATACTATTACGACATATTCGCTAATTGGACCCTCTTAAAAATGGTTTATTCTAAGGATAATTTAACCGTCTTTGAAAACACATTAATAAAAAGCCCTATTTTGCAAGTAAATGATAACGCATATCTAGAAAATCTAATAGAAGGTAATTTTACAGGAAACTATCTAATTAAACCCTTTGGTAGTAATCTTGCTAAGATAGAAAAGACAGATAATGGGAATGGATGGTACATATCTAGCTATGGTCAAGCTAGTTATGAATCTCTAAATACAACTACATTCAAAATTTTCTTCGGAACAGATGGAATTGAATTGTATCAACCTGATGTTAATCTTTATCCAAACACTTATTATCTTGTATCATTTGACTTTGTTCAATTGACACATAACACAATTTACGCGTCTAGTTTTGGTTACTGGAATAGCTTTATGGGGTTATACTGGAATAAAGGGACAGGAAGTAATATTAGTGGGGCTTGCGTTGACACATTACCCCCTGGAAACTTTTCGGGACACGTTGTATACTTATGCAAAACGCCATCCTACCCCTCTAATATTACCGCCGAATTTGCCCTATTTGCTGAACCGCCCCTCCAACAGGGAGCAGTAAACTATGTTAGCTTTTCTAATATTGTGTTGGTGGCAGTCAATGCTACGCCCAAGTTGTACACTTTTAATCAGCCAAACTTTTCATCTTCTGGAGTAACCATTCATGTATTTAATATTAAGCATATAAACAAACAAAGTCTATTACTCTTTGATGTCACATATTCGCCACTGTGGAGAGCTAGAACACAAAACGGTTTAACAATTTATCCAACAAAGACCCCTTTTGACACCTTGGCATTTAACATTACCAATTTTAATGGTCAAACATTAGTGGTATACTTCCAAGGCCAAACGATATATTATCTTACTTTAATTATTAGCTTTCTGACTTATGCTGCATTGATAGCCATGTTAATTTTAGTTACAGTGAGGAGATTTCCTCATGTCAACAGGCGATAAAAAAATTTCTGTAATAATACCTTACGCTGGAGAGAGAGATGTGAAGCAACTATTAGACATGATTTTACAACAACTAGGTGAGGGTGATGAGATTATTTTAGCGTGCTCTGGTAGTATACCACGATATATTGAGTCAATCAAGACAGATCCCAGAATTAGACTCGTTTTTGAAAAAGAAGTAAAAGGAGCTGCGCGAAATAGAAACTTAGGAGTTATTCATTCTAAAAATTCAATACTACTATTTTTAGACTCTGATATTAAAATATATAGAGATACAATTAATTCGATAAGACGTTTGGATTTTTCTTCTAAAATAATATATTTGCCAATTGTAGAAAGTGAGAGAACACCAATTTTTCCTTACGAAGATACGCCATATGGAATTGGTCCATTTACGCCAGCGTTTTGCTGTAGCAAAAAGGTATTTGAGGAAATTGGACTGTTCGACGAAAGATTCAAAAGAGCTTACAGAGAGGACACAGAATTTTACTATCGGGCTAAAAAAGCAGGTTATAAACTAATACCATTCATAAAGGTGTTTCATCCATTAAGGAGGAACAGTTTAAAAGGATTTCTAAAGTATTTCAAAAATGCTTCAGAGGAACCCAAATTCCATAAAGCAATACAGGGAAATTATTTAGACGCATTGTCTATACCTTACGGGTTTAATAAGAATCCATTTAAATTCGCACCTAACAAGCATGGCTTTTCCATTTTATCTTTTGTCTTTGTCTTGTTTGTTCTTTTAGAAATATTCTCAGCTATAACAGGCATCATTATATTCGTTAACTTAATTCTTATCTTCATATTACTTTCAATGCTATTTTTTGTAAAACGTGGATCCATTAAAGATAAACCAAATAGAACAGAGTTATACTTTGGATATCTACTGTACTCACTCCTTACTATGTGCGGAAGAATATATGGCTCAATAAAGTTTCGACACCTTACTATATAATTATATTATATTGATACTGTCTGGAAGGCTTGAGTGTAGATGGTTCTACAGGTTTTCACAATCTGTCAGCGGAGTACTGATTTCTTTTTAGTAATTTAACGATAGCTTTGTTTATTTGGAATCACCCAAGGAAAAAATCTTGGTTTAAGATAAGACGTCCTCGTGTGCACAAACCTAGAAAGTAGCGAATGCCTAACTCCTTCATAGGGATTCAGTTGCAGAACTTCGTATCCTAGTGAACTAAAGGCCTTAAAATAAAAAAACTCCACGTTATAATTCTTCTTCGCCCCAACAAGTAGTAGTTTTGACATAACAAAAACTGAAAACCCCTTACTTTATAAGTATTTTTAGCCCAAGTGGTACCACAATGGACGTGCTGTTTATTGACTTATCCTAGTTAATATAAATACAATGGTATAATACTTAACGTGTCCGGATAAGACTCCCGCGCTAGGAATATACGCTCACTAACCCGTTATCTGGATTCATTAGATGAGCGAAAACTGGACCGTATGTTATGGATAAAGTTGCGTTGATTTTGGGTTGTATCAGTTTTTGCGTGGGAAGGTGTGTTTGGGGGTAGGATGTGTGAGTTTAATGTTAGAATCTCTTGTCACCGAGGCCCGATACGGTTTGCCATAGTTATATCAAAACCCGAGCTCGTTGGAGTTAATTTTGGGACCCGCAGATGAGGATCACGTCCAAGCCTTACTTATTTCGTCAAGTTTCCATTTGGGCTATACAGTATTAAGTCGAAATATAATGGTAGACTTCAACTACATGTGCTCACTGTTGATTGGTCTGGTCACGCCTATTTTTATCCATATAACTGATAAGGAGAAATGGTGGGATGGGTGCATTGATGTAGTCTATGGTCATGGACTCTGAGCTTGGAGGAACTATTTGAGGTTTTGAACATGTGTAGAATAACCACAAAGATGCGGCAGCATAGTTCGCTTTATGACACATAAAAGGCGAATACTCTCCTGGTCTTGATGACTCCTCAGGCCAACCTGCACTTCTCCCAAACCCAAATCCAATGAAGAGCTCAAAAAGAAAATGCTAGAGGAACTGGCTAAACCTGTGGGAGTGTATAAGGCCAAACAACTCGTTGATCAAGGACAGCTCGATGCGGAAACTGTATTCTGAGAGAACATAAAAGGTATATGACAGATACAGTGAACATGAGATTTAAAACCCGCTTCTAAATTGGTATACAGTGGTCTAAAGCGCTACTGTAAACGACCCCTGCAAACCATTGTAAACAAGGAGGGCGCGGCTCAAGAAGTCTCTACCTATAAGTGCGATGAAACCTGTATCAGAGAGGTTGGCGCCGGTGACCCTCGTGAACTCTAATACCCAAGTGCGATTGGCCACAAGAAACCTTGCCGGATAAACATACTGCCTCTGCGGACCACCAGCAGTCCCAACGCTTGCGACATCCACTGGTGATACACCAAGAGAACGAATCGCTGAGTCGTCAACTGCGCTCACGGTGGCACCAGTGTCAATCAGTGCAAGTCCACTTACGGGGGGCGGGACACCCATATTGTGGCTTCTCAGATAGGATTCCAGTGCGCTTGGAACCCAAACCTCAATTGGTATTATTGGTCCACGGGTGAGCAGGTTGGTCATAGCCTGCGCACCCGCTCCTAAGGACGCATTAAGGATTGGCATTTAGTAACCCCAATTCAAGCGCGGGTATCCAGCGCTTCTCTGGCTTACGCTGGATGCGCACTATGAGGAATGGTGTGTTACCACACCTCTCTAAGCCGACTTTGTAGGCGTCGTAGTCGGTGTCGAAGACGCCGAGCAGTTCTTTACTCTTGATGAGCGCAAACTTCCCCTCATGCTCTCTGAGAAGCTCCTCCTTAATGGATTCATAATACTCATACTCCAAATCTAGCTCAGCCATATATCCTCATAAAATAGTACCTCTAACCTTATTTAAACATACCTGCAACCCATTTGGAGAGTGGTGTGATAAGCCCCACTCCTAGGCTTGATGGAGTGGTTGGTGTCATCCTCTTTGCCGTGTTCGTAAGCCGCTGATATGCGTAGCCGAGGGTTGTCTGCGTGTTGAATAACCATTGAACGCGTGTGTTTGATTTGTGTTGTTTGATTTGTGTGCAGGTGCTGGGTTCACACAACCGTGGTTAAACCTTGATGGCTTTCTTGGAGTGTTATCTAATTCGTCTGGGTGCAATATCTGCACAATCCGCTTCTTTGGCTCGTTTGGGGATAACGAGGTGGGGGCCTCTGCTTATTAGAGGCCCGGCTTTGCCTAGAACCCGAGGAGTCGGCATGGGAATTTTTGGGAGAATTTTTTTATTATGTTCTTATTGATTTTGGATTGGTTGAATACCTCCTTTATGAACTCCTCAAGGTCAACGCGGAACATGAGTAACTGTATGGGTTTGTTGTTATTCCCAAATCTTATGCTGTGGCTGAGTAGGTGTAACACTCCATTAAAGTATTTATTATGATTTAATTTTAGGGAGGAGACGGTGGGGAACTTTGATTTTATGTTTTACTCGAATTCTTCTAAAAAACTGGATGGGTCTTTGTGGTCTAAGTCAAATATGAGTAGGAGGTGCGCATCTAACTCTAAAAAATAGGGGAGCATTTAGCGGAACATTATGAAGAGGTTTGATTTGCCCGATTCGGCTTTGATGAGTACTTGGCAGGGTGAGTTTTCGTCGAGGAATCGCTGTAACTCGCGGCTTTCTGCATCCTTTTGCTGGCTTCTCAGAGTGTTCTCAAACTTTTTTACTTTTCCTTGTGGTTCACAGCGGTTAAAGTAGCGATAGAAGAATTCAAGGTCGTTCTTTCCTTCTACGAGTGCGACTGGCTTCAACCTATATCCCGCGGAGGTCTAAAAGCAACCCGTTGAGTGCACTCTGAGCCTCTTCGTAATTATAGGTTTCGCTC
>Ga0208548_100434_pt1 | contig 17082 bp, 14 predicted proteins | sample ECH_Chost_MetaG_FD_187133 | JGI IMG/M metagenome (GOLD analysis project Ga0208548, IMG submission 187133) | Hot spring microbial mat communities from Yellowstone National Park, Wyoming, USA - ECH_C host_MetaG (SPAdes) (version 2) | ecosystem: Environmental > Aquatic > Thermal springs > Hot... | reverse complement strand
GCAATCGACAGTAACCTCTACACGCTGGACGCTTACGACGGTGAGAAGTTCGTCACTTTCTCCTTGAGGGAGTTATACAGCCTTAAGTACGGGATGGAGTTGAAGAGGGGTGAAATACAACGTTTTGCTTCAAAGCGCGGTAGGAAAGGGGAGTTGTTGTCGAGGAAGTACTCCCACCGTGAGAGGAATAGAGTTAGGGACTACGTTCACAAGTTCGTGAACCACTTGCTGGAGATGTATCCCGTGACTACGTTCGCTGTTGAGAAACTGAACAAACAGTCGATGTTCCAAGACGCTGACGAGGAGTTGTCTAAGAAGATTTCAAGGACTGTATGGAGGTCGATCCACCGTGTGTTGAAGTACAAGGCCCCACTATACGGCTCCCTAGTTAAGGAGGTGAACCCTCGCCTCACGTCTAAGTCCTGCCCCAGGTGTGGACGGGTTTCCCGAAAGGTCGGCGGGACTTTTCGTTGTGAGAGGTGTGGTTTCACCCTGGGCAGGCAGTTGAACGCGTCCCTGAATATCTTCCTCAAGATGTGCGGGTTCCCCCACCTCTTTCTCACTGGGAGTAGGTGGGTCGGGGTTACCCCGCTAAGGGGGCGGAGGGGTGTGAACGGGTTTCCCCGTGACCCGGTGAAGCCCAAGGGCTGAGGATTAATATTAAATACTATGAAATCCTATGAAGCCCAAACCCCTCTGGGGACTAAGCCGTCGTTAGAGGCCCTCAAGAGGTGCGACGTCCTCCTGCTTCTGGGCACCTCATTCCCCTACACCTCCTTCCTCCCGGAGAAGGCCAAGGTGATACAGGTGAACGTGGATCCGGCGAACCTGGGGAAGAGGGTGAGGGTAGAGGTAGGGTTGGTGGGAACTGTGAGGGGGTTCCTCTCGGCGGTCAAGGATAGGATCAAGGAGAAGGGGGACAAGTACTATTCACACCTAAAGGGGGCAAAGGAGGACTGGAGGGGGAACTGAGGAAGGTAGAGGAGTCCGACGCCAAGCCACTCAAGCCACAGAGGGTTGCCAAGGTACTCTCCCGTAAAGTGGCTGAAGACGCCGTCGCCGTGGTGGACACGGGCAACGTCACCATGTAGGGGGCGAGGCACTTCAGGGCATCGGGGAAGCAGACCTTCGCCTTCTCCGCCTGGCTAGGTTCCATGGAGATAGGCGTCCCAGGGGCAGTTAGCGCTTCCCTGGCGTTCCCGGAGAGACAAGTGGTGGCCCTGGTGGGGGACGGGGGTTCACCATGACTATGGGCGAGGTGATCACTGCCGTCAAGTACGGGAGGCCGATCAAGGTCGTGGTCTTCAACAACTCGAAGTTGGGGATGATAAAGTTTGAGCAGGAAGTCATGGGTTAGACTATCTGATCTCCGGTTGGCTACCAGAAGAGGCGGAGCCGACTCCCAGTAATCGCGTTGCTCCGAGCCCTAAGGTGTCCGCGTAGGCCCTATCTGCTTGAGGCTCTGGGGGTCTACGTGATGAACTCACGGGGTTCTATCTGCCTAAGGGCTGGGCCAGTGGAAAAGCGATTTCCCTACAGTTAGCGTCTACAGGAAGGCCCGCGGAGCTTAGGTATTACGAGCGGGGATCGGCAATTCCTGGCATGAATTCGAAAACGCTCGAGTGGACCAAACCCCAGCTCGCTAAGTGAGGGGTGAAAGCGTTCTACTTGAGCGTCAGTTTTTTTACGCCCTGGGGACAAGAGTAGCGCGAGATGAGGTTCTCCTCCCTGTCTTACTTCGAGAAATGGTTTGTGATGGGTCTGATAATAGGGGTCGTGGCGGGTCTAGGTGCCTTGGCCTTCTACTTCTCCATTAGACTCTTCGAGTTCCTGTTCCTCTCTCACCTAGTGCAACTGCAACTCCCGAGACCAGTCGGAGAGGGAGGATCGGGCAGTTACGCGTTCGAGGTGGGGAGGTACTACCTGATCCCCGTCTCCGTGATGTTGGGTAACACGTTGTCTGGGCTCATCGTTTACACCTTCGCTCCCGAGGCCGAGGGCCACGGCACTGACGCAGCGATAAACGCCTACCACAATCTACAGGGGAAGATCCGAAGGAGGGTGATCCCTGTCAAGACGATAGCCTCAGCGATAACCATAGGTTCTGGCGGCAGCGCAGGGAGGGAGGGCCCAACTGCCCAGATCGCTGCTGGTATAGGTTCAGTCCTAGCTGACCTGCTTAGGCTCTCCCCTGAGGACAGGAGGAGGGCAGTAGCGGTGGGGATAGGAGCGGGGATCGGGACCATATTCAAAACTCCCATAGGAGGGGCGATCTTGGCGGCCGAGATCCTCTACAAGAGGGACCTCGAAGCAGAGGTCATTTACCCCGCTCTAGTTGCCTCGGCTGTGGGGTACTCCATATTCGGGTCAGTGGTCGGCTTCGAACCCATATTCGGGTACTACAGTTCCCCTTTCAACCCCCTCAGGCTCCCCATGTACGCTGCCCTGGGAGTCCTCGCTGGCTTGCTGGCTAGGCTCTACGTGAGGACTTTCTACGCGGTCTCGTCGTTCTTCAAGTCGCTCAAGGTTACGGACTATGTGAAGCCCCTCCTAGGCGGGGCAGTGGCGGGGACCCTGAGCTTAGCCTTCCCAGAGGTCATGTCCACGGGCTACGGCTGGGTGCAGTTGCTCATGTACCAATCGCTCTCGAGTTTCCCGACCTTTGGGCTCCCGGTGGTCCTGATCGTGGTGATCCTCCCCCTAGTGAAGATCCTGGCGACGTCTTTCACTATAGGCTCTGGGGGGAGCGGAGGGGTATTCGCGCCTGGCCTCTTCATAGGCGCGTCCCTGGGCGCTTCCGTGGGGTTGGCCATGGGCTTCCTTTTCCCATCGGTAGTCCCATCCATCGTCCCATTCGTGATCGTGGGCATGATATCGCTTTTCGGCGCTGCTGGCAAGGCGCCCTTAGCCGTCCTAGTCATGGTAGTGGAGATGACAGGGAGCCTGCAGCTCCTCCCAGGGGCTATGATAGCCGTGGCGATTTCCTACCTAGTATCGGGGAGCGACAGCATATACAAGTCCCAGGTCGTTAACAGGAGGGAGTCACCAGCACACAAGAGCGAGTACGAGAGGCCAATCCTCGCGTCCATTAGGCTCAGCGAAGTTCCCCTCAGGAACTTCTCGTTGAGGGAATCGGACGACGTGGATAGGGCCAGGGAGATCATGAAGGAGCTGGGGGTTTTCTCCGTTCCAGTAGTAAGTGGTTCCGGGAAGTTCCTCGGGTCCGTCTACCTGCAGGACATCGACTGGCGTAGAGGGTCTGTCTCGGAGTTCGTCGTAAGGGGATCTCCCTCTGTTCGACCTACGTCTACGGCTGAGGAGGCCCTGGAGATAATGTCCAAGAACAGGTCTAGGTGGGTGGCGGTGGTAGAGAGGGGGGAGTTCAAGGGCGTCGTCCTCTTGGAGGACCTCCTTGAGGCGTATAGGAGGGAATTGAGCAAGGTGAAGGAGACTCGCGTCTGACGCATATCAGAGTCCATAGGCGTTAGACAGGGGAAAGTCGGGGGGAGATCGTTGATCTATCGTTTAGGGCATAGAGGTGGTTAGCTACTGGGATTAGACCCCTGCGGTTTAGGTTCGCCGTGCACCGTTCCCTTCTGAGGTATTCCTGAAATGAAAATCGCGCGACTTTATCTTTATGGGGGTGAAGGGGGCGGAAGACCCCCACAGTGGGGGATGGATAGCCCCCTCATATTTAAATATCAGTTCACAGTTAATATACCAATGACAGTCACCGACAGGGTAAGCGTCGCCGAGGCGCCTCGGTTGAAGCGGGGGTCGGAGAGGTACGCCTCCGCCCCATCTGATAGTCCCACGCTGGACACTACGATAAGTTTCACTCAGTGCTCGGGGCTGGGACGGTTGAGCCTGTGGGATCCCATCCTTGGCTAAGGGGGCAAGGTGGGGCGAAGAAGCGGGAAATCCCTACCGTGCGGTGGGAAGCCCCGTCCGTTAGGGTGGGGTAGTTCACACACTTCAACCCGTAAACTGTTGAGTTTACAACGGAACGAAAGCCTTGCACATTCTAGAGGCTGGGGAGGAAGTCGAGTTCAGTGGTCTCGACTGAGGACTGTGAACCAAGATCCCACAGTGAAACAGGTCATCGCTAGGTGAAGCCTCACGTCCATAAGGACACGTGAGTTCACGGAAAACGCGTCCGCACATCCGCGTTATAGCTCACGACCTTTTGATAACCCCTTCCCTCATTGCGAACCACACCGTTAAAGTGATCAGGCCCATCAATTGGGTCGCACTAACTATCTCAGAATAGAGAAAAACGTTACCTCTCACCAGGAGTAATCCCAGAAGGCCAGCCAAACCGTACCCTGAGTCCCTGAGGAGCCTATACACGCCTAGAGACGTCCCTCTCCCCTGAGGTGGAGAGTAGTCGTTTACCGCTGCTATTAAAGTTGGATAGACCATCCCCATTCCAAAACCGCATATGACAGCAGAGAGAAAGTAGTTGAAGGTGAACAGGGTTACGCCAACGGCCATTACTATGAACCCGTTGAGGATGAGGGCTTTCCTCCCCCACCAGTCGCTGACTTGTCCCATGATTGGTTGTAACAACGTCCACACCCCAACGTAGGTTCCCACAACGTAGCTAATTACTACGGGGTTAGCCCCCCTCAGGGAAAGGTACGCGGGGACCACAACCCAGAAGAAAGCGTCCACGAATTTCTCGAGGAGTCCTCCCACTCCGAGTACCACGCTGGGCTCAAGGACCACCCTCCCCTTCCTCATCATAGGCCTGGTCTCCCTCGTTCCGAACAGGGACAACAGGAAGGAGGTCATCGCAACTCCTTCCATCGCGAAATAAGGGGAAACGTGGAATGAGAGGAGATATCCAGCTACTAGGCTACCCGCGGTCACTCCGGCGTACCCCGACGCTTCGTTCACACCAGCAGCCATTCCGGTCCTACCCCTAGAGATGTCTATCTGCGATGTTATTGTTGTAGTCCACGTCATGGCCTGGTTAATCGCGAGTAACACAGTCAGTGCTGCAACCAGAAACAGGGAGCGGGTCAGCAGAGCTATCGCGGGTAGTGGAATTGCCGCTGCCCATCCCAGCGTCAGGACCTTCTTCCTGCCGAAGAGATCGCTGAGGAATCCGGAGGCGAAGTTCATTGCGCCCTTGGCAAAGCCGAATACAACTAGGGAGAGCTCTACGAGGCCAAACGCGCGTGTCGCCTCTAAGGGGTACGCCACTCTGAACTCACCTAGATAGACGCCCGTGAAGAATACCAAGACGGCGAATAGGATGAATTGAACTCTCATGGACTCAAATATATTTTAACTCTTATACTAATTATTCTCCATGAGTGGTGAACTCCAGGGGAAACTCCAGGCTTTGGGTTTCTCGCGTTACGAAGAGTTGGTGTACACGGCGTCGATTGACCTCTGCGTGGCTACTATGAAGCAACTTTCGGAGAAGTCAGGGGTTCCGTATCAGAAAGTCTACGACGTCGTGGTTAGGCTGGTGAACAAGGGTTTCTTAGACTTGGTTGAGGGAAGGCCCAAGAGAGTTAAGCTGGTGGATCCGGAGGTGAGCTTTGAGCGGTTTAAGCAGAACCTCCTCGGGGTTATAGAGGAGATCAAGGAGGACGTTAAGAGGAGATCGGAGACCTCAAGGACTGAGAGGTCCACACACGTGGAGGGGAGGAAACAGGTCATCGCGTTCGTGAGGAAGCTCGTGGAGCGGGCGAAAGAGGTGAGGGTGGTATACCCAGGAATACCCTCATGGCTGATCGCCACACTGAGGAAATTTAGGGGAAAGCTCTACCTCGTCGTAGAGGATAAGGACGTGGAGCGACTTTCCGGGATAAGTGGGGAGATCAGGCTCAGGAACGGTATCAAATCCAAGTACCTGATAATCGACGAAAGCTACTCCGTCATCTTCACGGGAGAGGAGCGCATAACGGTGGAGAGCTGTGAGGGATGCATGGTTCACTCGACGGAGCACTTTCAGCTCCTCTGGGGTGAATTAACCACCACTAGTGAAGAATACTTATTACTTTCAGGTGAGAGGAGAAGTTGATGAAGGATGATATTTAGGCAGTTGATCTCCAAGCAGGGAGGATGCGTAACTTACGTGTTCGGCTGCACCCAAGCTGGGGAGCTATTCGTCGTGGACCCGAAAGCCTCTGATGTGGAGGAGATCTTGAAACTTGCGGAGTCGTTGAGCATGAAGGTGAGATACGTAATCGACACCCACACCCACGCAGACCACCTCTCCGGGAAGAGGAGATTAGCCGAGCTCACGGGAGCTAGGATATACCTCCACGAGTCTTCGAAGGTCAGGTTCCCAGTGGAAAGGGTTAGGGATGGGGAGGAGTTGAAGTCAGGTAACGTTAAGGTGAGGTTCCTCCATACTCCTGGGCATACCCCAGATAGCCTCTCGCTCCTCGTGACGGACTACAGGAGGGGGGAGGAACCTTGGATGGTGATGACTGGCGATACGCTCTTCGTGGGGGGAGTGGGAAGAGTCGACATTGGAGGTGAGGACTCTGTAGAGCTGCTGTTCTACAGTCTCAAGAAACTTAAGGAACTGCCGGACTACGTGGAGGTTTACCCAGCCCATACGTCTGGATCCGTTTGCGGTTTCGGGATAAGCGGTAAGCCGGCATCGACAATTGGATTCGAGAGGAAATTCAATACTGCCTTCAGGATAGATGATAAGGAGGAGTTCATACGGTCTCAAAGGGTGAAGCCGGATAGACCAGCTGAGTTCGACTATTACATCAAGGCTAATTTCGAATCCTGATTTATGGACGTCCGCAGGACTCCGTGGGTTACTGGTTTCGTGGAGCTAACCAGATCCTTGAGGGTAGGACTCCCTGATTCTCAACTGCATCTCGGCTATAGCTCTTCGCTACGAGTGCAAGGGAGTCCCGTGAGGTTAAGGGGAGGGAAGGTCCCACTCCATGGGGAGACGAGGTCAGAAGTACCGAGCTGAAAGCATCGATATGGTTACTCAGCAATAACCCCGTCTGACTTCCTCCTCGCCCTGAAGGGCGAGGCTTTACGCCCCCTTAAACCCCTCTCTGTAATCACTGCAGGGGGGATCGAGGATCCTGCACATGCCTTTCCACGAGATCTGAGAGCCTGTGGGAGGGCCCAGTCGCGGGTTTCAATGCCCTCACCTCAGCGTATGCTATTGGAGATGTTGAGGAGCGACTTAAAAAGTTGGGTTCAGAGAATGGAACGAACTTAGTAACGACTATATGGGGTTTCACTTTTCCCTTATCTCTCCACATAAGTAGCCCGCGTTCGTAATCCTCCTTCTTATTTCGCTCTTCACTTTCCCCAGATCTAGGCCTTCATCGAACTTCACATAGGCCAGCCCTTCCCCGAGGTCCACCTCCACTTCCGAGACCCCCTTCACCTCACTCAGAGTCTTAGTCACCCTGATCCTACATCCCTCGCACTCCATACCTTTGACCTCGATTACTAACGACTTCATGTGGTTTGCTGTACCTCGCGAGTTATTAAGACCTTAACTTACTCGCCCTTTACTTACTTTGGCCGAGTTAAGTATGGGACAGTCACTGTGTCCTGTGTACCTCGACGCCCACCTAAGTAAGGGGATCATGGACTTCCTCAGTTTCCTCCCTTCGCTTGTAAGGGAGTACCTGACCCTAGGGGGCGAGGAGCTCACTACGACCCTCTTTATCAGGCCCATGCTCTCCATTTGCCTCAAGACGTCAGAGAGCGCCTTTGGGCTGATCCCGTCAATAGCGTTCAACACCTCATTGAAACCGATCCCCCTCCCGTTACCTATGATGTTCAAGGTCAACAGGAACCACTTCCTGGAGACCTCGTTTATCGTTTGGACGAGAGGACACGACTGTTTAGCAGCTCTACTGACCTTGACCATGTTACTTATTATAAACTTTGTAGTTTATATCCTTTAGTTAGCTAAGTTCCCCTCATGGACGAACTGGGAGAGAGACGGATGTCAGAGGACAAGGGGATTAGGACAACGCGACTTTACGTCGCGGGGATGGCGTGCGCCTTCTGCGCCTCCACTATAGAGAGGGGGTTGGCGAAGCTCAACGGGGTCAAATCGGCGAAGGTGTCTTTGGAAACTGGAGAGGTTTTCGTGAGGCACGACTCTTCAGTTTCCCCTGAGGTCTTGAGGAGGGAGTTAGAGAGGCTCGGGTATTACGTGTTCGAGGGGAAGAGGGATTCCGTTAGCGTGCTGAGGGACTCCAAGAGGAGGTCCCTGTCGAGCTGGGGCCTCTCCTCGATCTCACTGCTGCTGACTTTGCCCATGATGGTGAAGGCCTACGCGCTGCCGGCTTACTCCTTTTACGTCAACGTGGCGGTCGTATCAGCCGCTCTGTTCTACAGCGCGCTACCCATTCATAGGGGGGCACTGAACGCCCTGAGGAGGGGAATCCTGAACGAGCACGTACTCTACGGAGTCTCCGGGATCTCGGCGTACGTCCTAGGTCTCCTGGGGGTCTTGTACCCTGGCCTCAGGGAGTTCCTGTTGATCTCTGCTCTGCTCACCTCCCTGCACTTGACGGCGGGGTGGATGGGAGCTTACCTGAGGTATAAGGTGGAGGAGTCCCTGTCGAAGATCGTCGAGTTGAGGCCTCCCGTCGCTCACTTGGCGAACGGGGAGGACGTGCCTGTCACTCGACTAAGGGAAGGGGATATGGTAGTGGTTAAGCCTGGCGAGAAGGTACCTCTGGACGGAGTGGTGGTGAACGGTGAGTCCGAGGTGTCTGAGGCCGTCATAACTGGGGAATCCGAGCCCGTTTTGAAGAGAACGGGAGACGTCGTGATTGGTGGTTCGACTAACGGCAGTGGTCACTTAGTGGTCAGAGTCGCGACGGAGTACTCGGGCAGTTTCCTGTCTAGGATTTTAGGGGTTGTGGAGGAAGTCAAACGAAGTAAGCCATCTGTTTTGACGTTCTTCGAAAGGATCGTCGACAGGGTGTGGGTTCCCCTAGTTCTAACGATTTCACTCCTGACTCTCCTGGGCTGGGGCGTGTATGGAGCGTTGACAGGACACGACCTATCCTTCTACCTCTTCCGCGGCGTGGTGAGCGCCCTGCTGGTATCGGTTATAGGGTACCCGTGTGCGATAGGGTTCTCCTCCCCGGCGATGGGACTCTCGCTGTTCGAGAGGTACCTGAGAGCCGGGGTGATGCTGAAGGGAGTCGGCGCGTTGGAGAGGCTCAGTGAGGTGAGGACGGTGGTCTTGGATAAGACCGGGACACTCACTTACGGGCAGCCCGTAGTGAGGGGATTCCGCGGTGAAGGAGAGGCCTTAGTTTACGCGTATTCCGTAGAGAGGTTCTCCTCCCATCCCATCGCTAGGGCTATAACCCTGTACGCCGAGGGGGAGGGGGTTGAACCCCTCGAGGTGACGAACTTCAGGGAGCTACCGGGGAAGGGCGTCGTAGGGGAGGTGGAAGGCAACGAGGTTTTCGTGGGTAGGATCGGGGTAACCAACTGCGAGGCCCCCCTCAATGGTAACGTCGTGATTTGCATCAATGGGAAACTGGCGGGTCAATTCGATGTGGAGGACGACTTGAGGAGGGACGCCGCGGAGTTCGTGAGGAGGTTAAAGGTTATGGGAATGCGCGTCGTGATGCTGAGTGGAGATAGGGGGGACAAGGTTAGGGCGTTAGCGGAGAGGCTTGGCATCCCCGAGTACTACGCTGAGATGTCCCCGGAGCGTAAAGTGGAAGTGGTAAGGGAGCTGAAGGGTAGGGAAGAGGGGGGAGTCCTGATGCTCGGGGACGGTGTGAACGACTCGGCGTCCTTGGCACTAGCCGATGTTTCCGTTGCCATGGGGAGCGCCGTCGATCTCTCGAAGAACGTGGCCGACATCGTGCTGCTGAACAACGACCTTCAAACCCTCCTGTCGATACTCGAAAGGAGGGGTAGAGCGAGCAAGGCCATACCGTCGAACGTGACTTTAGCGCTTCTGTATAATGCAGTAGGGATCCCCCTAGCCGTGTTGGGGGCGTTGAGCGGGCTACTCGCGATGGTGATCATGGCATTGAGTTTGGCCTCGGTCTTCGTTAACGCCAGGTTATCGGCCTTGTACGCCTAGGGGTAGGCCGAGAGGGATCAGGGAACAGGGCCGCAGCCTAGGGAAAGTTAGGGATCCCCCGTGTGGCTCTGTCCCGGTCTTGTAAGGTCCCCCTGTAGCGTAAGGGAGTGAACCCCCACGGAGATCCCACCTCGCGAAATCCCCCTGAAACTCCTAGCGCGGTTTCCATTGTCCTCCCCACGCAACACCCACAGGCTTCTCGGACATCACTCCGGGTGGGCAGTAGCCTCACCTAGTGTATCCACCTCAGGAGTCCTCGCTCATAGCGGCCGTAGATCTCCCACTTCCCATAGGAGAACTCGACCTCCCCCCTCGTGGGGCTCTTGATCAGCTTGACCTTGAAACCCCTCCCGCGGTCCTCCAACTTGAAAATGGAGTGGGCTGAGTGGAGGCCGAACACCGAACCGCGCCTCTCCCTGTCCATTAGGCTGAAGACGAACTCCCTGCCCTCCCTCCCCCTCATAGCCCCGACTATTTGGGAGTACCCCTTGAAGTGGTGGTAGGGATCCACCACCACTACCTCCTCCCCCTCCATTGCCCTGATGGTGGGGGCCACGTCTTCCGCCTTAAACGCCCTCCTGAGGTACACTTCACCGCGGTTCCGGAAAGTCCTCTGCAGCCTCCTCAAGAGGAGGGAGTCGAGACCGCCCCTCTCCCCTACCAGGACCACGTCCACCGGGGCCGATAGGGCTATGACCCTGTGGTAGAAGAGGCTGAGCAGTTCCCCGTCGGTGGAGTAGAACTCCACTAACCCGTCTGACCCTATGACCTCGTCCACCTCTTGGAACCCGGTCATCAAGGCCATAGGTTCTCCCACGTCCTCCTCAAGTAACCCAGGTAGTAGTAGGGATCCCTCCCCCTGTACCCGCTTCTCGCATTGTAGAAGCCCCTGACCCCCCTCACGTATGGCTCCCCGCCTATCCAGAGCACGTAGTCCAGAGGTTCCCCGGTGAAGGCCTTCCTCTCGTATGCCCCTAGGATTTCCCTGCATTCGCCTCGGAGCACTTCCCTGGCTTCGGAGCAGTCCCTGGCCTTGGACAGGCTCAACGCGAACTCCCTCAGGAAACCCCTGACCAGGTTGGGCATGTTCCCCCTCTCCACTCCCTTTGTCTTCACCTCTCCTCCCTCCTTCCTTCCGTAGTACCTCATGGGGTGAGGTCTCCCACCCGCTGTGGACCCCATGACTACCCAGTCGTACTTCTCGACGCTCAACTTCATCCCGGTCTCCTCCTCGACCCTCCTCGCGAACTCGTCCAGGTCTCCTCCCCTGACGAAGAGGGAGTCCACTATCCCGTGGATCACCTCCAAACCCTCCTCCCGCGCCACCTCCATCGCCCTCCTCAGGGTCTTCCTGGCGAAGTATGTGACCAGCTCGTAGGCCTCTATCTTGCCGAACTTGGAGTTCCTGTAGCCCAAGTAGCCGAAGGAGGCCACGAGTATCCACTTTATCGCCTGCGAGCGCTCCTCGTCCACGCCCCTCAGCTCCCTCCTCCTCTCGACCAGCCACTCCAGCGCTGCGGGGACGATCCCCCTCTCCTCGAGGCAGATCGAGTGACCTATTTCGGTTTTCAGGTCTTCACACGCGTCCACGGTTTCAGCGGAGATGTTGTACTTGATTATCAGTGAGGGGTACATGGAGGAGAAGTCCACCTGGGCCACCCCGTCGTAGCACCCTGGCTTGGGGAAGAGCACCAGACCTCCCTTGTCCGCCGCCCTCACCTCCTCCAAGGTCCTCCTCTTCTCCACCCTCGGCACCACGTCCGGTATCACCACCTTCCTCCTGAAGGCCACCCATGCCTCGTTCGTGGTCAGGGTTTTGCCGATGGTGGAGTAGGCTATTTCCCTGAGGGGGGTCATGCTCACGTAGGACCACTCGACTAAGCCCCATATGGAGACTGGGGACCTCTTCCTCGAGGAGTCAACCTTCACCGAGGCCCTCACGCGATCGCAGGCCCTGCCGCTGCATTCCACCACGTCAGCCCATAGGTCCAGGTCCCTCAGGAACCCCCTCTCAGTCTCCCCGTCCACCTCCGCCAGGTACCTGTCGCCGTCGGGGGAGGGTCCGTACCAGTCGTAAGTCTCGACTTTGGCCACCTTCACTTTGGGCCTGGCGAGTCGCTCCTTCCCCTCCAACCTGATCCTCTGTCCTTCCACGACGACCCTCCTGAAAGGGAGGGCATTCAACCTGAACAGCGTCTGGGAGAGTACCGTGGGCACCTTGTTCACCACTTCGGCCCTCCTGGAGATGTAGCCGTACGCTCCCAAGTTGGTCAGCTCGAAGCGGTAGACGGTCAGCGGCTCGCCGCTCAAATCCCTCCATTCCTCCCCCTCGTACGAGGAGACTGAGGGGTGCTGCGCTATTAGCTCTGGGTTATCGGTGACGACGTACACGGGGAAGGTCGTTCTCACCCTGATCCTCCTGAAGCCGTCCAGTACCAGCTCCACGAACCCCCTCCCGGGTACCGCGTCGACTACATACCCCTCCATCTCTCCTCACGCTCGGCAACGACCGAGAGGATGCTCAACAAGATCACCTCCCATGGATCCAGGTCCTCGTCGTATGAAGCCCCCTGGAAGTACCTGACCCTTTCCTCGGCTTCGCTGATCAGCTTAACGAAGGGCTCGTCCCCAACCCTCCTCGCCACCCTGTACAACTTACGGAACTCCGCCTCTATGGAAGAGGTAGGCGAAGGCTGCGTTCTCCCCATACTTCCAGTTAGCGCGGTATTACTAAATCTCCTTAAGTGGTGGGGGAATACAGCGAGTGGGTCCACACCGAAAGTGACCGTGCCCGCCTCTAGCGGCTCCTCTCGCGGTGGTCGAGAGCTCCCGTTAAGCGGGGTTAGTGGCGACTCCAGCGCTGGCCTCGCTCAACGGTAGCGACCGTGGAGTGCCCGCCTTAGCGACCTCGTTCTGGTTACACCTACGTCGAGATGGGTCCGCAGTCCCTCGGCGAGGAGAGGGGTAACATGGGAACTCCCCTTGAGGTCACAGCGCAGTTCGGAGCTATGGATAGGCGTTGGGGTCACAGCCTCCCACTCCCCCTCCGCTACGGGGTTACGCCGGGAGACTTCCCAGTCCACTGCGTTCACAGTCCACGTGGGGGACTTCCAACGGGGGTCCCTGGTTCGAAACGCGGGCTGCCCCCGCTCTCACGTCGTAAAATATCCTCATTGAGTAAGTAAGCTGACAACGGGCGAATGGTCGAGGGCTGGGGGGCGTTACCCACGAGTAAGGGGCGAGTCCGTAACGCCTTTACGTAGCCTCATTGCTTTCGATCACTTCTAACCCCTTGACCTCACGAGATTTTACTTAGTGGTGGCCCGGGGGTAGTCCCCTCCCGTGGAGGAAGGAGGAGGACGATCTCCTCGTTTGAATGCCAGTTCGCGAAACGCCATACCAATGTAGCTCATCAACGGGGTAGGCGTCACCGAGGCGCCACGGTTGGAGTAGGGGTCGGAGAGGTACGCCTCTCCCCCACCTGACGCCACTTCGTAAGTACAGACCGATCCCGTGCCTAGGGAGGGGGTCTTCCGCCCCCAACCCTCGTCAAGATAAACATAACGAACATCAAATACGATATTTAGAAGTAATTAAAAATAACGAGCAGTTACGTAGAAGTGTTATAGTCTGAAGAGGCCGGGGACGACCTAGAGCTCCTGGAGAGGCTAGTGATCCAGGTTCCCTCTTCCTGCCTCAAGGTCAGGGAGAGGGCCTTCCTGGAGTTCATCAGGCCAGCGGTGATCAGGGTCACCGAGGGACGCGAGTTCCCACGGGCGGTAGTGGAACTCCTGCTCAACGGGAGGTACGGAGAGGCCGAGGCCCTCGTCCCGGAGGTGGAGGAGATCAAGGCCCTCAGGAGGCTGAGGTACTACTTCCAGGTCCTCGAGGGGGACGCGATCCTGAGACCCCTAAGGCGGACCGGAAGCATAGGGCGGGATCGAGCGGTGGGGGACTGGAGCAGTGGGGGAACAGATCGGGTGAACTGTTGTGCCCAACGCCACCCGCGAGCAGCCTTCATGGCACTTCGACCGCTGGCTGTTGGTGGGTCGCGGGACTATAACACTTCTGTGTAACTTTCAAACATTTTTAATCAATTTTAAGTGGAGAGTCGCTTTACTCCAGCGAGACTGAAATTGTGGGCATGAGCAGGGGCGGTGTAGTCAAGCCCCTAGGGGATTTTCCCCAATTCAAACGTCACTTTCCCTAAGCTTATTCGACAGTCGTGGACACAGTGAGCGCCGTTGAGGCGCCTGAGCCAGTGAGGTAAGCCTCTGCCCCACGGACGGCGGACCGAGTCCTCAGGGCCTGGACCCTCCACGATCTCCAAACCGATGAAGGGCCCCACCCACGGGAGGGACGAGGCGGATGGGAGGACAGTGCGTTCCCCTCACCCCAATGATCTGGGGGTGACCCTGTGTGATCCCCCAGGTGCCCGCGGAGTATTTGGAAGTTAAAAGTTAAGGAGAAGTTTAGCCATGAGTAAACACTCCCCTGAAACTCCTGGGTGAGCTGTGGAAAAGGTTTTAAGAGTCCTCCCGGATACATCCCCGCTGAGTGATGATGTGAGGCCAGCATTCCGATCCAGGATGAAGTGTCCCGTGTGGAAAATCCGTTACCCTTTCTGGAAGGGTAGAGCACTCTCAGCGTCTGGATCTAGGTGAGCAGTAACCAGGACTTTCTCCCCTGAACTCAGTAGAGCCACCACCTATCTGACCTTAGCGGAACACGGGAAGTGAAGGACTACCCTGTTCCTCTCCACTTCCCCTAACCTAGTGTTGTGCAGTTGTGCGTAACCTCCCACGCCTTTCAGGAAGAGCAGAACGTCCTGGCTTAGAGGGTCCAAACCTGGACAACGATCCCTGAGGAAACCGTAGAGCTCATCCAGGTGTTTCTTGAGGTGTGAGGAGATCAGCGTCCTTGAGCACCCTCTCGCTCCCCATTAAGTCCTTGACCTCCACCTCCATCCTCAGGGGTCTGTAGCCCGATCGAAGGACAGGATCACCTCTCCCTCCACGTGAGCCCAGTGGGCGGGCTCACCTGGGGCCAGGAGAACCTCTATCCATCTGTCCTGGGCCTCAACCCTACTCTTGGCCCTAACCCTGGAGGCCTCCGCATAAAGCTCCTCTGGATCGGAGGGCAGATGCGTGATTGCCTTACCTCCCTCAGGTAAGAGGAATAGACCTCAAGGAGTTCAGCGTACCTCTCCAGGATCTCGCGGGACTTCACAACTGAAGTTCTCCTAAGGACCCTTTTAACTTTTGGGGGTTTGGGGGCGTAAGACCACTCCCGCCAGGGAGGGGACGAACCCCTCATTTAAATATAAATTCGTAGACGTCCATTAATGCCCCACGTGGGGTTCCGCTTCCGCGCTCGCGCGGGCGAAAGTTGAGGGCGTTGAGGTAGTTGAGGTTGGCATGTGAAGTGCGCAACACCCTGCGTTGGGCAGACCCCTATTTCCGTGAGAGGGACGGGAAGTGGTCGACCAGAACTGAGTTGAGACAGCCTTGGACTTGAGGAAGCGGGACGGGGAGTACAAGTCACTATACTCCCAGGCCGTACAACAGGTGGCAGACCGCTACCACGGGGCCGGGGAGAGGTTCCTCCAGGGTTCCTCACGCTTTCCCAGGAAAAGCTGAGGCCCATGCGTATTACCCTTTATAAGGCTTGGCGATCAACTGGGACATCATGGTCTACTCGGGCTGGGAGGAGTTCAAGAGGTGGGCCATGAGGGCTTCGGAAGTGGAAGTCCCACCGAACTTGAGGGCTGTGGTCAAGACAATCAGGGAGTACCCAGAGCTGAGCCTGGCTGGAGTAGCTGGGGTGTTGGAGGAGAACCCGGTGAGACTGCTCAGGTTATTGAAGGCGCTCAGGGGGACTTGGGGCGAGGAAGGGAGGGGAGGATCGGTGAGGCGTAGGGGGCAGGGAAGGGATGGAAAGGCTTTAACTTAGTCGACTAAACCCACTGAGAGGGCTCAGAGAAGGGAACGGGAAGGGTTTATCCATTCGTAACCCTAACCCAAAGGGAGTTGTGAGGGGTATTTAGCCAGTTATGGATTTATAGTTGTAACACTACTTTAACCAGAAGGACTATGGGGGATGGTCTATTGAAGTGGTTTGAGGGGAAGATGAACGTGGTGGTGGATAAGATCACCAAGGGCGAGGAACTCAACGTTGAGGAGACTTGGATAATGCTCTTCTTTGTGACCATGGATAGATACGATAGGAAGTTCTCCTCCCTGGAGGGCAAGATAGAGTACCTCACCAAGAAGGTAGGGGAATTGGAGGAGCAGATAGGGAAATTGGAGGAGCAGATCAAGCTCATGAGGACTGAGAACTTCATCAAGGAAATACTGGAGAGCGGCGGGATGCGGGAGAAGTCGCTGAGGGCTCACTCCTCTTGAGTTGAGGCAAACGGACCCCTCTCGTTTATCCATGGCGTAACCCTTCTTTAGTCCCACTGGACACCCTTCGTCTCTAAACTTTCGTTCTACTCATTTTACGAAACAATGAAAGCCTCGCCCCCTTCCAGGGTGGGGAGGAAGTCAACCCTTTGACAAGTAGTGTCTTCTTGTGGATCCTCATTCCGTAAATCTTCCCTGCGAAAGACGTTATAATTGAAAAGTCCTCACTAGATCCTGTGTTGCGTCTTTAGGTTCTTCTCCGAAAATCACTTCTATTCTCACTCCCACTATGTTGAACGACTCCTCTAGACCCGAATCCGAACCTAGTTGGCCTATCCTTGTAGGTAACGAAGACTATGTGAACACTTCTACTACTAGTTTGAGTAGGTTTGTGGGACTCTTTTTGTATGTGTGAACTACCCCGCCCTCACGGACAAGGCATCCCCACCTCGCGATCTCCCGCTCCTCGGAGCGACCTCGATCCCCCCACAGCGGAGGTTCCACCCGACCGTTCCGCGAACCCCGCGTGGGGTTACGGAGGGTCTCCACAGGCCTGAACCCCAGTCCCGAGGCCCAGCTCTTACAGCCTAGGTCTATGCACCTATT
>Ga0208548_100433_pt1 | contig 17100 bp, 16 predicted proteins | sample ECH_Chost_MetaG_FD_187133 | JGI IMG/M metagenome (GOLD analysis project Ga0208548, IMG submission 187133) | Hot spring microbial mat communities from Yellowstone National Park, Wyoming, USA - ECH_C host_MetaG (SPAdes) (version 2) | ecosystem: Environmental > Aquatic > Thermal springs > Hot... | reverse complement strand
AATTCTAAAATATTTTATCTGGGAAGAATTCTTTTAAATCAAAGAAAGATATTGGTTTTAATTTATATGATAATGTTCTTCTACCATATAAAGGACTTTTATAACTTAAAACTTTTGATTTTATCATTGATATTGAAGATCCAACTATTATTAATTTTATTTTAGAATTTTTTAATATATTATCAACAATATTTTGAAAAATACTTAATATATTTTATCTTCTTTTATTAAATTTTGAAATTCATCAATAATTATAACATCTACTTTATCCTTTAAAAAATCAAACAATACTTCCCAATCTTTTTTATATTTATTTAATTCTGGAAAATAATTTAAACATAGATTATAAAATCTATCCAAATTATTCCTTTCTAAAGCTAAATAATATATTCTTCTCATTTTTTCTGTATCCTCGCCAAGGCCTCCTGAAGGAAGCAGATGGAGAAATACAACACTTAATTAACTGCATAGCCCGAACACGCTTCTTCAGCTTCTCACCAACTCTTCTAATCACAGAAATGTTATCACGGCTTCAGAAACGACCCTACACATATCAATTAACCTGCACTCCCACCAATACCAAAGCTAATGTCGATAAATATACTAGCGATGAGTGTGGATGTGCCTAACTAACGCTGAGACGTATACTCACTCCAAACCAAGACAACTGAAATCCACATAACCAGTCTGCGGGTCAGCTTTGCATAGCGCTATCCTTCTTCCGTGGAATTCCCATAGCTTGCTATCCCCAAGGTACGCCACGACACCGAAGAGGTCTGGCTGTGAGAGCTCAACGGTGTAGATGAGCAGCCGACCGAGTTCCTCCTCGGACAAATTCTTTTTATATTTAGCGTCGATTACCAACGTCCTCCCGCCATGGAACTTCACCACAATATCGGGCCTTATATGTGCGCCGCCTGCCAGGCTACGCAACCTGCTGGGATGCCATACGTCGTATTCAACCTCTATGTCATTAACAAACCTACCGCCGTCTTTCAAACTCAGACGCCCCACAGGCTGTATAGCCCCTGCACGCTGCAGCACCTTAGCTAAAATCCATAACTCGTAAAGTTTGTGTGTCGCGATGATATGAAGACGTTCTTCCTCGCCCCTCTTCATGAGGTGGCGATGCGCCTTATATGCCATATACTGATCGACTCCAGCGGTTATCACCGGGTTGCCCCTGCCGGCCTCCCTAACCCTCATAAGGAGCTCCCGAGTTATCGACATGCCTTTGGTCTCAGGTAATAGCCGCAGGACCTCTCTATGCGCAGAGATAAGATGGCGGAGTTCCTCTGTCAACACACCGACACTGGACGTCTTGAAGTCATTAAACTCTTCGAATTTTTGAGCTAGGGACTCTAGATCATTCTTCACGGCCTCATTTAAAGCCCTAAATACAGCCACAGCTCCAAAATCTTCCACAACCCTAACTTTAGAGAAGACCCCCATCGGCACGCCCCTTATCATAAACTTAGCTGTTTCAACTATATTGGGCCTCCCCACCATACCTCCCGCCGTCATTAAGATTCTCTCCAATGAAAGAGGCTTAAACGTTGACAAAAACTTCCAAGTCAACTCCAATACAACAGGGCTATATTCCACGGCAAGGGTATCCTCCCACCCAAGCGCTACGGCAGACGCCACAACTCCTAGGGGAGAGCCCATGTGTAAATACGTCGGTAAATTCCTGAAGACAGAAACGACATCATCCAACATCCTGCGAACCCCATCCCATCCAACCTTAGGCATCACCTCCACCTCGCCGCCGGGACATTTGATACGACCTGCAAACCCGCTGAAGCGAACCCGCCCATCCTTAACCACAGGCAGAGCAACGCCTGCCTCAGCAGAAGACACCCCATAGACAGCTTTAAGCCACATAAAGATCCTATGTCTCAACTCCTCAACTGAGGACTGGATACACTCAGCTAACTCTCCCAACTTACTCAAATCATAAAAAACGTCCTCCTCAAGCTCAAGGAACATTGAAGCCTTGACTTAGCTTCTCCACCAGTTTGGCAGAAGCTCTTAACCCCCAGCCCCGTAACTTTTTTGATATCTCTACTAATATTCGTGCTGCTTGTCCATTATAACCCTCCACTTGTACGTAACCCGCCAAGACATCAAGTTGCGGTACGATATATGTGGCTATGGCAAAGTCGAGAAGATACAGCAATTTCTTTGGAGACCAATTTTGTGATACACCACGCGACACTACTGCGTCAAGAGCTCTAGCCGCCACGAGAAACTTCAATGCATCTGCAGCGATACCAGGGGTTATCTCTACAGGACATACTTCACAGTTATATTCTCTTAGTTCTCTATTGACTTCATCTATTATACAAGCCAATAAGTTTTTCAAGTCTAGTGAACTTGCTACATGGGGACACTCCACCTGTATTTTCAACATGGATCCCTTATTTTCGCTAAACCAATCATAAATCTCGCTGAAGATCACGGCATAATCTGGAGGCTCTGCGAGTTCGAAGATACGTAAAGCTCGTTCCGAATCAAACACTTGCAGCTCGCATTGTGGGAGATTAGCTAAGTGCTCACAGAACTTCTTTACCTCTTCTTCTGAGTGGCTAAGATTTCTAAACTGTGTGAAATCTACTACCGTAAAGCGCCTTCTCAAGGCGAAGCCCAGCTTCTGGAGCAAAGACCTATCAAAGCTGTTCATAGTAGCCAGAATACGGAAAGAATAAGGAACCTTCAATTCCCCACCCCCAACCTTAAGTGGCTTATTCCTATGCTCCACATCGAGAAAGGTAAAGTACTCACCAAGAGCGAGATCTAAGTTAGCACGGTTGAGCTCATCAATAACAATCCAAACAGGTCGCTTGTTTTTCAAACTCCTTCTAATTGCAGCAGTAATAAAGCCGTCGCGCCACCTTCCCTGCAGGTCAAAACCCCCAACTACATCGAAGGCAGTCCACTCAGGATTGCCAGTTCTAATCACATAATCTATGCCTAATCCTTCAAGAAGGCTACGTATGTAACTAGTCTTGCCAGAACCTGGCGGACCCACAAGCAACAAGCTCTTACCAGCTATGAGCGATGCTAACATAGCCAACCCAATTAACTCGTTTGCAGCCTTTCCTAGAGCTTCAAATACACTAGGAGATGGACAACCAAGTCTTAGTATCTGAAACGCCCAATCCGTACATATAGGGTTTAGATAAGCTGCGATTATAGGGGCACGATACACAACCGCAGAGATTTTCTCTACGATTGTTTTAAGCTCCACTGGTTGAGAAAACCAATAAACTTTATCAAGTTCAATATAGAATAAAGTAGAATTATTCTGTTTATATTTATCTATAAATTTTTTGTATTTTTTCTCCCACACCTCTAAATAACTAACTTCATTGAGGCCGACTTCTGTAGATTCTGAAGATAAGGGAAATTCATATAACCATGATGGTATATTGCGTAAGTCGCATCTCAACGACTCCAAACGTTCTCTAAATTGTTCATAATCTATCTCTTCGACCTTTCCAACTTTAGAAATAGCTACAAACGACCCACCTCTCCTTTTATTAACACTTTTCTTCAGACCACTGTTCTCTTCGGTATCTTCTTGCGTAACATAATGAATAACACAATCACCGGGCTTCAAAGCTCCCAAATTAACATATACAGGTAGAGTCTTCCCTGCCTTTCTTGCAGGACTCCACATTAATTTACAAGAAATATGATATGGTTCCCGAGATTTCTCAACAAAAAACCTATTACAATCATAAGCCAATTCAATGCAATTATCTCCTATAGCCATAGATGTAGGCATAAGAGTAATTTAAACATATTTGCTACCGTACTTAAAATGGCTTCTGAGTATCAATAAATAACTACCACATACAACCATATAAACAGCCTCAATAAAATAATCACCAACGCCAGATATATACCTCAACATCTCATAGTCGCATAATTCTTCTTTTCTATCTTTGAAATTTTGTATAATCATAATTATACTAATTGTAATTATACATATATAAGGTTTATTGTCATTTAACTTATCTTTTATAATGTAAATCTATAGCTTAAAATAAAATCCCAAATGACTAAAAAGGTGTATGATTTTAATATTTATTTTCTCAAATTTATTAACTTCTTTATTTCGTCTCCATATTTATTTAGTATGTCTCTTAATTCTTTTATTTTATTTGCATCTAATATTTCTAATTTATCTTTTATTTCTTTATAATATGTATTTTCTAATAATTTCTTTACCCTCTCTTGATATTTATTATCTAAAATTATCAAATATAATCCCTTAGATTTAAGAATTGTATATGCATAGTATAATCTTGAAAGAGCAGTATCCACAGTATTACTATCTACAACTTCAAAAACTGCCACAGGCGATTCTTTTTCACTATTAAACAATTTATAGACAATATCAAACCTATATTGGTCATCTGCATATTCAGGATAAGTATAATATCCTAATACTTCACCAATTTCCTGTAACCAAGATTTTACTTCTTCATGATCATAATCAACTTCTTTATTTTCTTCTTTATTCATTTCTTGACCTTTTGGTTTTGGTATATAAAATTCTGTATTTCTTCCTTTATAATAATTAAACTTATTTCCACATTTATTACATTTATATCTATATACATCAAAAGCACTATATTTCCATGAACTAATTAATGTTAAATCTTCAGAATTACAAAAAGGACATTTTACCATTATTATGAATTTAAATAAAATTTTATTAATATAGCGCGTATTCAAAAATTTTTCAATATTATCTGAATTAACGAGATTATCTTCCATCATCAATTTATTATATATTATTTTAAGAAAATCCAGTTAAATAAAATAATATAATCTCATTAATCATATCATATTAAAAGCCAAAAGTAAAATTCATAAACCATTTATAAATTATAATATTATGCCTTCTGATATTAATCCATTAAACAATCTAGATTACAATCTTTATATCGATGATATATTAATATGTATTAGAAATGGAGTTCTTCAAACACATACAGAAGAGGATTTAAGAATTATAGTATCAAATTATATTGAAGAAAAAATATTAAAGCCATTAAATATACCTTTTGAAGGTAAATACGAATATACTTTACCTTATGGTAAGAGAATTGATCTTTCATGCGTAAATATTATGATTGAATTTAAAGATCCCGATAAATTTTCATCTAAATCCGATATAGTAGAGGCAAAAAGTCAAGTTAAAGATTATATTAAAGAAAAATCAATTAGAGAAAAGATTGTTAATGATGATTTAATAGAAGCAATAATTCTACTTCCAGAAAAATTATTTTATAATACTCAGGCATCTGGAATAATAATATTTAATAAAGAAAAACAAGAAGATAGAAAAAGAAAGATTCTTTTTATAGATGCAACAGATCTTTATGTTAAACATCCTGAAGTTAGAAAATTAAATAAACTAAGCGATGAACATATACAAAAAATAGTAGAAACATATAGAGAATTTAAAACACTACCTGGTTTTTCTAGAGTAGTAGATATAGAAGAAATAATAAAAAATGATTACAATTTAAATGTATCCATTTATGTTATAAAAATTCAGAATAATAATTCCATAAGTATAGAAGAAATAAAAGGATTATGGAAAAATATAGAAGAAATTAAAAAGGAAAGAGAAGAAAAGGAAAAAGAATTAGAAGAGATAATTAAAATTATAGTTAATAAAGATGAGCGAATATAATAATGAACTTATAGAATTTCCTAAGGATTGGGAGAAAAAGAGATTGAGTGAAATTGCTGAGCAAATGTATTATGGTCTTTCGGTATCTGGAGTTAATACTCCAACACAATATAAGATAATTACCACAACCAGCATTAATAAAGAAACATTTAAATTAGATGAAGAAAACATCCCCTTTTGTAATCTAATTACCAATAAAGACAGAAAATTTAAAGAACTTACTAAATATTTCGTAAAAAAAGGAGATATTTTAATTTCAAGATCTGGAACAACTGGCATAACAATTTTAATAGATAAAGATTATAAAAATATGTTATTCGGATCTTATCTGATAAAAATCAGACTAAATTCAATAATAGATCCGAAGTTCTTTTGGTATTTTGCTCAATCACTTTTTTACTGGAAACAAATTTCTTCTAGAGGTGCTACTATTAAAAATATTAATTTAGAAATATTAAGGAATTTAGAGGTTCCTATACCTCCCCTAGAGGAACAAAAAAAGATTGTAGAAATACTTCAAAAGGCCACTGATATTTATTACACCTTAAAGGATTATATTATTCAAATTAGAAATTCTACAGAAACTATAACGAAAGTAATAAGAAAGGAATTATTGACTAAAGGTATAGGGCATAGAGACTATGTTGAGACTAATATTGGTGAATTTCCTAAGGATTGGGAGAAAAAGAGATTGAGTGAAATTGCTGAACTACAGAGGGGTTTAAGTTATAGTGGTAGGGAGAAGTCAAAGGATGAAATTCCAGATGGTCATCTTTTCCTTACTTTGAATAGCGTCAAGGAAGGCGGAGGGTTAAAGGGGGATGGTTGGACGTGGATTAAGAGTGATAGGTTAAAGGAGAGGCATTTCGTAAGGGAAGGAGATATAGTAATAGCAAACACTGATATAGGAATGCAAAGAGGTCATATATTGGGGGCTCCTGCAATTGTCCACTTCCCTGAATGGTATAAGAAGGATAAAGCAGTATTTTCACATCATATATCTAAGTTACTCCTTAAGGTCAGTAATTTAGATATTAATTTCTTATTCTATTACTTGAGCTTTATCCAACCATTAGCAAGAAAATATCATACTGGAACTGGAGTATGGGGACTTAAAGTAGATTCTTGGGCTAAAGATTTATTAGTTCCTATACCTCCCCTAGAGGAACAAAAAAAGATTGTTGAAATACTTCAAAAGGCTGATGAGCTTATTATTCAATTTAAGGATTTCCTACAGAAGTTAGAAGATGAAGCAAATACTCTATATAAGTCTATTCTTAGATTAGCATTAACAGGGAAATTAACTGAGGATTGGAGGAGACAAATTATCTTATTAAGATCTTTAATAATACCATATTTAGTCCATAAACTCTCTAAGATTAAAGGTAGGCCAGTCTATATGACAGAGTTAATGAAATATTTATTCCTCCTTCAAAAGGAATATAACATTAATCTAGCTTATAATTTTGAACCATACAAATACGGTCCTTTTACTCCCCAACTTTATAAGGATCTTGAGGAGCTTAAGGGTAAGATAGAGGTTAAAAAAGTTAAAGATGATATAGACAGGAGTTTAATCACATCTAAGGAGTTACCTCAGGTAAATCAGGATATTGCCAACGCTGCAAACGATTTAATAAATAGATTTGGAAATAAGGACCTTAAGGAGTTGTTATCCTATGTGTATAAGAAATATCCAGAATATACTGTAAAATCCGAATTAAATTTAGATGAATTTTTAGAATAATCTTTTTATTATAACTTGTATATATTTTAGTAATAATTAAATTTTACCCATTTGGAAAAGATGAGTTAAAGAGTTTAATGATAATCACTGATGAGGATAAATTCGAGTTAAATAATGTTGAGCTGTTTTCTATCGAGCATTATAAGGAGGCGAAAAGAAAGTTCCTTACTATAGTGCTATCATCCCAAGGAGATTGGAGAAAAGCCATAAACAAAAAAGTTTTAGTAATTGATGAGATAAAATAAACTCCTAGATTTATTGTAAAAAATAACTTCTTTCCTCAAGTCGAGAGCCAGTGATCTCAACTCGTTCTTACTTAATCCTTTTTTCATCCCTTTGATGGAAGCATATGTCTGCCCATCATAGGGTGTTATAGGCATCACAAGCCACCTCCAATTGAGCCTTTAATGCCCTCAGCATTCATCGATCAGCGTACGCTCTAAACCTAAACCCTATGAAGAGTATTAATGGATTGTACAATAGAAGCATTTAAAAGTTTCTATAAGAAGGCCATCCCCACCTCGCAGGTCTTCCGTCCCTTTAACCCTAAATAAGGTTAAAAATTTTCTACATATTTATTATTATGCCAAATACCGAAGCTGATGCGATAACCTTGTGCGATGAACATCTTAGGAAGTTGGGATGGAATCTCGAGAAATTTAAGAAAAACCATACCCTAAAGGATCTCTTCCCAAACATATCGTTTACAGAAAGTGAAGGAAAACATAGACCGGATTATACTTTAATTTTAGGAGATAAAGTAATTTTAATTGAGGCAAAGAAAAAGGGTGTTGATTTAAGAGCTGCAATAGCAGAAGCTAGAGAAAGTGCTAAAATTCTAAGAAAACATGGAGTTAACGTACCTTATATCTATGCGTGTGATGGCCAAAAATGGTACATGCAAAATCTAGATGCAAATACTCTAGAAACCCAAGTAGAGAGATTTTTAAAGCCTGAAGAAGTTTCAATAACATTAAATCCAATTTCCAGTTCAATTAATGCTCTTGATTTAAGATATTATCAGAAGATTGCAGTACAGCAAATAATTACGTCTTTTCTCAGTGGTAAAAAGAGAATGTTGGTAGAGATGGCTACTGGAACAGGGAAAACGGAGGTTGTAATGGCAGCAATAGCGAAACTCCTTGATGAGGGCAAGATAAAGAAGGTCTTGTATTTAGTTGATAGGGATTCTCTAGCAACCCAAACTTATCAGAGATTTAATGCTAGGTTAGGAGACAGCTATAATATAAGAAAATTAAGTGAGGATATTAATGACTTGTCTGCAGATATAATCATTTCAACAGTACAAATGCTATACGTAGGTGAGAAATTCAAACTATTTAATTCAGATCATTTCCAATTGGTAGTTTTAGATGAGGCACATAGATCATATTATGGAGATTGGCATATAGTTGTGCAATACTTTAATAAAGCAGCGGTGTTAGGGCTTACTGCAACCCCTAAAATTGATAAGGATGTTGATAATTTTGCGTATTTCGGATATCCTATTTTTAGATATACATATAGTAGAGGGGTAAAAGACGGCTATTTAGCAGATACAATTTACTATAAGTTCCTTACAAATGTAGATATTTATGGAATTCATGATTTAGGTTATGATTATGATCCTAATGATTTAGGTAAAAAAGTAGATATACCAATGAGGAATGAATTAATAGCTGAGAAATACTTCGAAGCAATAAACTTTAAAGAAACTAAAGAGCTGAAAAAAGCTATTATTTTTGCAGCTAGTATTAAGCATGCAGAAAATCTCAGACTAGCTTTTATTAGGAAATATAATGAATTAATGGGACACTCTCCTGATAATGCTGAGGCTGAAGAAATTTTCCGCTCTATTCATTCCGCTATTCTTAATCATGAGGAATTAGTTAGAGAATTCCAAAGTCCTAACTCTAGGATCAAAGTTGCTTTTACTGTAGATTTACTATCCACCGGTATTGATGCCCCTGACATAGAAGTAATAGTTATGGCAAGGCCTACAAAATCTAGAGTATTATATTTACAAATGAAAGGTAGAGGGACTAGAATATATAAAGAGGGAAATAGAATAAAGGATAAATTCATTCTTATTGATTTTGTAGATTCATGGAGATTAGAAAATGAAGAAGACAAGCCGATAACGAACGAGAACATCATGAAAGAAGAAGAGGAGGAGGAAGAGGAAATAAGGGAGCTTATGGGTTCCACAGAAGAACCGCAAAGGACTACTGCCAAGAAGGAAGTGAAGAGAGAACAAAAGAGAGAAGAGATGGTAATTTTAGATATTCCAGTAAGTATAGTTTATGCTGAAGTAATTACTCCTGAGAATTTTAAGAATGAATTAAAGGGAATAAGTGAACAATTAGTAAGACAAGTAAAGGCCTATTTACAAGCACAAGAAGAAATACAAATAAAGAAAACACAATTTGAAACTGCAGTCAGATCTTTCGACTATTTTTATAGGAAAAATATAGGTAAAACATTAGACGAGAATTATTTAAAGGAGCTTGAAGCTTTCCTTAATGAACAAGGCATAACAAGTGATATTTTAAAAGATATTTATGGAGAACCCGACGCTACCTTAAAAGACTTTGTAGAAGTGGCTTTGGGATTGAAAACTTTTCTGACTCCAGAGGAAAGGAAAAGGAAGCTTGTCAGAGAATGGTATAACAAGAAAGGGTATCCTAAAGAATGTGAAAGATTATTCATGGCACTCTATGACTTTAGAAAGAGAAACCCAAATATAGATAAGAAGGCATTTTTCAACGCTGAGGTAGTTAAGCAAGCTGGAGGAATTTCTAAGGTAAAAAGGTGCTTTAAAGATATAAACTTATTCTGGAAATTATATGATGATGTCAGAAAGGAGATTATCTAATTGGTGTTTTGAAAATTCAATGAAACAGAGTAAAGAAGTTGATTGGAACTCTTTTGGTGATGAGTTATGGAATATTGCTAATATATTTAGAAGCGATATAGTAAAACCAACAGAATATTTAGAGGAATTTTCGTATCTGTTTTTCCTGAGGTTGTTTGACGAGCAGGAGATTTATCAGGAAAACATAGCTAAAGAGTTGGGTGAAGACTATAAGTCTACTATACCAAGTGAGTACAGATTCTTTAGCTGGGCATGTGATCCCAGAAATTATGCTAGAAGTAGAGGGTTCAAAACAGTTATAGAATTTTTGGATAAAATGTTTCTTGATTTGGCTAATTTACCAAATACAGGGGATCCAAAAATAGATGAAGATAGAAGTATAATCAGGAAAATATTCTCTAACAAAATCAGGAGAATGCAAAACGATAACACAGTAATCCAAGTTGTAGATAGGCTTAGGCTACTAAAATTACCTGAAGATGAAGGAAGAAAATTTGATGCATTGGGTAGGGGATACGAATTTTTGATGTATAAACTTGGGCAACAAGGCAATTACGGACAGTACTTTACGCCTAGGAATATAGTTTCCTTTATGGTACGAATTATTGATCCTAACCCAGGTGAAGTTATATTAGATCCAGCTGCTGGAACTGGAGGATTTTTAGTTAGGGCTTTTGAATATGTTAAACAAAAAATAGAGAGACAAATTACCAATGAAGCTGATAAGGAAATAAAAATAAGAGAATTAAAGCATAACCTTTACGGTATAGAAAAAGCTCCAGATGTCTTTAAGTTAGGGTTAATGAATTTAAGGCTTCATGGAGATGGCTCATCGAACTTTGAGAATCTAGATGCCCTCTCTGGCTCAGTCCAAAGCGCATATAAAGAGAAGGCAGACGTTATAATAACTAACCCGCCTTTTGGTCCATTTAGTGGTGAACCTACTGGTAACTTTAAGTATAAATTCAAAAGATTTGAGACTTATTTCATTCAAGCTATAATGGATATGGTCAAACCTGGAGGAAGAGTAGCTACAGTAATGCTGGAAGGCTTCCTCTTTAACGAAAACTATGAAGGTATTAGGAGAGATTTAGTTGATAAATTCAAGATTGAAGCTGTGTTTTCATTACCAGCAGGAGTTTTCTTGCCTTACTCAAATGCTAAAACAGATATATTAATCTTTAAAAAACCTAATAAAGGAGAAAAGACTACAGATAATGTACTTTTCTTTAACATAGAAAGCGACGGCTATGAACTTAAACCGACTAGGAAACCCATAGGAGATTGTGGTAAGAAGGGAGATATAGATGGATGCGGAGACCTGCCTTTAGCTCTAGAAATTTATCAGAAATTTAAGATAGGAGAAGAAATACCACAAACTGAACAGTACTTCGTAATAGATGTTGAAGAGATAAGGAAACATGATTATAGATTAGATATTAATATATATAGGAAAGTCAAGTTAGAGGAAGAAAATGCAGATCCTAAACAACTTATAGAATTAATGGAGACTAACTTAAGTGAAGCTATGAAAAAGTTGAATGAGTTAAAGAATATCCTAGGCATTGGCGATGAAAATGACAGTCAAAATAGATATTGAAAAGATAAAATCTAAAGTGATGGATTTAACAAAAGTTGATTCAATTAAAATATTAAATAAAAAAATTAGAGCGATAGCATATTATGATTGGGAAAAAGATCTTATTGTAATAAATGAATCTATTCTTAATAATGTTAGTGAAGAGTGTCTTACATATATTATAGTTCATGGAGTAATTCATAAATTAACTAACACTAGAGGTCATGGAGCAAAATTTCTAAATAAACTTTTTTCTATTTATAGTATGGATGAAATTACTAAATATGAAATGGAAATCTACTATGCAATACAAAAATCCAATCTTAGAACTAAACTATTGTAAAAATATTAATGCAAATGAAAAACTTAAAAAAAGTTGAAGATGAAATCGATTTAGCAGTTGCTGAATTATATGGAATTACTAAAGAAGAATTAGAAGGATTTAAAGAATTGATGAATATACTTTCTGGAAAATAAATTTTATTATTAAATACATTATACTACTTCAATTAGCTTTTTATATGTTTTATATAAATCTCTTCACTTTCTTTAGAATTTTTAATTAAAATCAATCTTAAATCTATAAAAATTTCACATTATTTTATAAAATAACAAATTTATAATCCAACTATTTATCTTATTTATAGAGTTTCTATGATCTATATTTATGCATTATATAATATATAATATATTAAAAAGATTGCTAAAATAGTATTTACTCCTAAATCGATCAAAAATGACAATTTAGGTAATATAAATGCATTTAAAAGTACATCAAATACTATTATTGCAATAATTATTCCAGATTTTTTCATATATTTATTTTCAATTATATATTTATAAATTTTTCCTTTTTTGCTCTAAAAGTAGATATAGATAAAATAAAAGAACAAATATTAAACTTAGAAAGACAAATATAGATGGATTATGTTGTAGGATTAAATCAGCTAGAAATAAAAAGCTAAAAGAGAAAAAAGAAAAACTTGAGGACAGATTAAAATAAATTAAACAAATTAAATCGAAAAAGAAAAATTAGAATGAGAATTAGCAAAACTAGATAAGGATATAGACGAAAAACATATAAAGAAACTAATTGTTTAGTAAAAAATAAACCTGATTAATATCTTATTATTTATTTTTTGCTAAGATCTAGATTTATCAGATTCATTAATTAAGTTAATCGTTTTTACCAGCCTATAACAAATATCTAAGATTTCTGAATATGTTAAATCTGATGCATATACATTTACATAACCAAATAACTTTATTAAAGCTTCTTTACATGCATATATTTCTTCTTTATTGTAATTATTTACTGATAAGGCCAGATATGTTAAAAAATATGAGATAGCACCCTTTAAATACCTAATTATATCATCTCTAAAGCTATCACTATCTTCAGATATACTAGCTAACTCAATAAGAGCTTGTACATTACTTATATTTTCTTTAAATTTAACTAAAGCTTGATTTTTCATCTCTTGTAAATAGTTCGTATTTGGTGAAATCTCATTCATATTATTGTTATAATGAAATAGATTTATATATTCAAAGACCCATAGTCTATTATATATCAACTTGGTTAACCATTAAAAATTCATCTCAAAATCATACTCTGCTATACCTACCACAACCTATGCTAAAACCATGACAGATAACTTACTTTACCCATTTAATTTTTGTATTTGTTTTTTTAATAGATATTGATGACTATATGATGTCATTTCTAATATTACACTAAGTTAGACATTATCATCCAAAAGATTAGAAACTCTTATATAAACATTTAATGATTAGATAGATTATAATCAGAAAAATTTATAAATTTAATTTATAGATTAAGATTGTGGGAGATTCTATTCCTTCATTAAAAGAAATCAAAGATAGTATAATAGTTTTCGTTATATTTAGTCTTACTGCAATTTCATTTTGGACATGGCTCTATTATAATATAAGTAATATAATAGAATTATTATTAAAAAATATTTGGACAATGATGTTCCTTTTTATAATTTTCTGGATCATACCTTCGCTATTTGTTTATATTATTGCTAATAGTTTAAATAAAAATGTCTCATTCTTATTCTTAAGATCCTTATCTGCTAGTTTACTTTCAAATATAATATATATTTTAATAAGTTTAAGTTTAAGGATAATTTTTGCTCCTTTTCCATACATAAGTCAGATTTTAGTAATAATTATTCTTTTTATAGTCCTTCTTATAGCATTTATATTCATCTATGCAAGTATATTTCATGTTGATCCGACAGATGCATTTAAGATTGTTTCTACATATGCGTTCGTATCAACACTAATAATGATTTCAATTGTTTATATTATAACTTTTAATCTGGGTTAATCATCTAAAAATATGATGAAAAATTTATATAATATAAGTTCTATGACGGATAATTTCTGTTATCCGACATTTAAATAGGTCTTTTCATGAACTTATATTGTCTGTTATATAAGAGTGATTGATTATCTTTATTTAATATATTATAAATTTATATAATATCATTTGCAAAACATAATCCTACAGTATAAAGCACGGTTCTTTGTATAAATCTTTGACATCTTTCCATATTTTTATACACTTCAGGAATTATTTAATAAGGAAATTCTTTTTTATAGAAATATATTTAAGAGACCATGTAGAGAAAGATTTATTATGTAATACTATTTATAAATTATTGTAGGATGAAATTCTATATATAATTTTTGTAGTAAATAAAAATATATAACGTATGGAAATGAATGAAAAAATTATATAAAAATACAGAAAATTTCTAGCATAATTATTCTAAAATATTTTATATCTAAAATTCAAACTATTCTATCAATTATTAAGGTAAAAATAAATTCAAATAATTAATATTTAGATATAGTATCATTTATCAATATTATATTATAATTTTAGATTATTATTTTAGTATTTTTTAATTCATTTTAAATAAAATTATATTTATAAAACTTATATAAAAAGGTTTATCTATTTAATAATTATGAAGATAATTATATTTTTAAAATTTTATTAAAAGTATATTATATGCAAAAACCCAGAGGTTTAGATAGTATTTTAGGTAAAATAGAGGATAATGTAAAAGGTAGTTTTGAAAAGATTAAAAATAAAATTGAAGAATTTCCAAAATATTTAGATGAAAGATTAGAATATATAAGATATAAAACTTATGAAAAACTTAAAGAAACTAAAAATAAAATATCAGAATATATGCCAGTAATAGCAGGTGCTGCAATTGCAGCATCCCCTCTTTATGTAAAAGCTCCAATTTTAACAGGATTACAAATAAAAAATTTATATAAAGGTACTAAAGGTAAATTATTAGGATATGGATTAATAGGAGTTGGTGTTGCTGCTGCTGTAGGATTAGGTGTAATATTAGGATTACATTCTATATATTCTTTACCTTCTTCAAATCATTTAGAATATTTAGGATCTCCTAATGGATATATAGCATTTGTACCAAACGGTCAAACAATAAATTATAATGGACATCCATATCCTGCAGGTATTTTAATATTACCTAATGGAACTACAATACATAATGTAGTATGGGATGGACAATATGCAAGTACAATAATACAAACTGATAATCAAATAGATGCATTGAATAAACAATTTGTTGGACAAATTGATCCATTAAATAATCAACCATATGTACCTTTACAGGGTGTCTATATAATTAAAGGTACAGTATCTGTTGAACAGGCAATAATAGATGGACAAACATATTATGTAATAGAAGCAAATAAAATAAATCCAGCAGACATTGCAGGATTTTACACATATCAAGGATGGATATCTAATTTCGTAGAAGCAATGAATACACCAGGAACATATGCAGCAGGAATACCGGGAAACTCTCCAGTATATGATTGGGCAAATATAACAGGAACAGTAGTCTATCAAACACAACTATATGAAGGACATGGAATCGGAGGAGGATCAGGAGATTTATTAATAGAACCTAATGGAATTATAATTTCATATGGTGTAATTCCTAGTCCTTCTGGTTCAGCCCTCTTTAACTTTATTTCTCCGCAACAGTCATATAATCCTTCCAGCTAATTTTTTAACGATAGATTTTTAGGATACACTCGCAATATAAGGAACTCCGTAAGTTACTATAACCCAATTTAAATACATATATCCAGATCCTCCTCCTGAGCCTGCTGAAATAAATAAATAGGGAGTTCCAGAATATACATTTGCATCATCTTGTAAGGCATTTATAGTAATACTATTACCCAATTGGTCATTTTGACCATTATATACTTCATCATATCCAAATGTTCCAGGTATAAAATTACTATTTACATCATTATAAGTAAACTCGTTATAATAATCTAAAGCTTTTTGATAATTTTCAGTAAAACGTGCTGTTTCTTGATTAAACGCCGTATTATATGCATTTATGTATGATTGTACAAATATTGGTTCTCCATTTATTGTATATGATGGTGGGTTTGGTGGTATTGCATATGTAAGATATCCATCAACATAATATGGTACTGAAGCAAGTGAATAATTAAATATATTTCCATTCATCAAGAAGAATATATTCATATTGTTATTATTTTCTGCATTATTTTCCACCTGGAACCAATTATATAACCAAAATACTCCATATTGAGAATAATATGAATTCTTTTGTTGATCTTGAGGTATGAAAGGAAAATAATTTGATCCTCCATTTTGTCCTTGTATATTACTATTATTATCTTCTAAGAAGTAATAATTAAGAGTAGGACATCTAAAAAGTCGGAGGAGATTCGAACACCACGAAGTACTCCATCCAGATCCTGAGTAATAATAATCATAATATCCACTTGGATTTTGATTTGGATTATTTGTATATTGAGTAGTTAGGAAATATCCTAATCCTTGTGTATCATTATATTGCAATATTCCAACATAATAACCTGAAGAAGAACCTGGACCTGGATTTGGAAATAGATTACCAGATACCCATCCATATTCATACATAAATACTGGAAAATTAAGTGGTAAATATGTATCACCCCCAACATTTATCCCTATATTTTGATTTCCTACATTAGAATCTCCTCCAGAAATATATCTCCGGTTATTTGTTGAATCATAATTATTATAATCACTTACTGTATCAGCATAGAATTGACCATTATTATTAACATATGATAAT
>Ga0208548_100428_pt1 | contig 17153 bp, 17 predicted proteins | sample ECH_Chost_MetaG_FD_187133 | JGI IMG/M metagenome (GOLD analysis project Ga0208548, IMG submission 187133) | Hot spring microbial mat communities from Yellowstone National Park, Wyoming, USA - ECH_C host_MetaG (SPAdes) (version 2) | ecosystem: Environmental > Aquatic > Thermal springs > Hot... | reverse complement strand
CCCGCAAGTATAAAATTTCACTCTTCTGAGGAAATTTATTATGGGCCATCTGTTTTAACGTTTTAGTGTATAGCAAATGAGCTCAATAGGAAATTGGTGAGCTGTATAAACTCAACTTTAGTTTGAGAAGAACTATATAGTATGGAAACATAGGCAAAAAATAAGTGGTGCCGTTAACTTAAGCTCGTTCTGATGATCTCAGGCTTATTATCAATGAAATGATCATCATTATTCAGGCAAAAGATAGTCAAAAGCCTCTATCCTTAATGTGATCATTCTCTCAATGATGTCCTTCAAGCTCTAAGCGAAGTGATCAGCTCCAGCCCATCTGTACGCATCATACCATAGAGCTCCATCAGCAAACATTAGCTTCTTTACGTAATTAAAGATGAAATATTTAGAGTTCTGATGCCGGCTAATTCAAAAAAGAAAAGTTTTGTGCTCAGGCTCAAACTTGAAAAATAAAAGCGTAGAAGATAATTATTGCTGAGGTCCTTTTTCTGGTTTGTGTCATCATTTGCTAGAAATATGGCGCTGTTAAAAAATAAGCCTTAAGTTAACGGCACAAAAAAATTACGCAAAGGTTACTTGTCCTTTCAGAAGATCAAAAGATTAAAATTAAAAGTGCAATAAGAGGACAAAGTTAACAAAAATTTTTTGTCAAGTACATAGCTTGTTGATAGAATTGATTAACTTTCTGTTTTTGACTAATTTATTATTTTCGATATTGGTTCACATGATAAATTAATAACGTAATAATTTAATAATTTTTCGTTAAAAAATATTCAGTAAAGTTTAAATTTTTTCGATTTTATACTAATATCGTAAAATGAATTACGATCAAAATAAAAACATAATAGAATACAAAGAATGGGGTAGTGAAAATTTAGATGAGACTAAAAAAGCTGAAATATACTCTGTTAACGCTATAACTAATGCACTTAGAGAGCAAGGATTTTCAGATAGATATGTTAGACCATTAATATATAGCGATTTAAATCTTAACTATGACTTCATAGATTTTACAGTAAGCGCTGGGACAAATGCTCTTTTACCATCTACATTCGAAATACCTAGGGGAAAAGTCTTTGCATTCTATGGTTTTATGGACTTGACAGCTGGCACAAAGGTCTTAACCTATCTACAGCTTGAGCTCGACATGAAACGTTCAGGAAAAATTATTTCTAAAACAATGATACCAAGCTCTCCAATACCGATTTATGGAGCTTGGACCGACAGCGAGAATACAGTTTATTTTACCCCTGTTATTGTTAAACCGCCATACAATAGCATGCAAATATACCTCACCTCAACCTCTTCTTGCAAAGTATCATTCCAATTAATTGGATTGGTTGGCACCCCGTACTCTCTATAAAGTTTGTTTTGACTTAAAAGCTTGGTAATCATAATTTTATCAACAATCGTTAACTAAATAGTATTTATTTATTAATTATTATTCATCAAATGTAGGTGCCGTTAACTTAAGGCTTATTTTAATATTGCCCTCTTTCTAGCAAATGATGACACAAACCAGAAAAAGGACCCCAATAGCACTTATACTCTATGCCTTATATCTTTATTTCTCCAGTTTGAGCTTAAGAAGGGCTTCCAATGTACTCGAGCCAATAATTAAGAGAAGCAATATGGAAATGGATTCAGAAGTATTCTTTCGTATTGGACTCCTTTGACGTTGATAAACACGATGTCAATTCCATATTTATTGATGAAACTGAAATAAACTTTAGCGGGAAGCTATGGGTAGCATACGAACCTCAACTCAAAGCGTTCCTATCATTCCACATAAGCTGGCACCAGAACTCTCTTATGCTTTTTCATAAGGAAGCTTGTAAAGAAGTATGGTAAGAAGACTACACAGACGGAGCTCTTTGGTACGTTGATGCCTACAGATGTAGATCATGTGGTATAATGAACAGAACATGAAGAACCACATAAAAAGTATGAATTGACATATAAAGGACTGAAGCTTTTGACGACCTTTTTCCGTGCAGAAGGCCAAAATTTGAGCACGTAAAGAACTGGTTCAAAGTATTCAGATTCTTCTATAACTATGTATTCACAAACGAGGAAATTGGTTCAGCTCCACTTTCAAATGAACAGTTGTTTGAATGGATTAAGCCAATTTTGTTGATTGCAAGCATGAGGTGATCAGAATGAGCTTAAGTTAACGGCACCCCCGCTGAAATAGAAAAATATTTTAATCAGAAATCTTAGTAAACAATTATGAGTTTTGCTACTATACTTTTTGACGATTTCATAAAAAGAATAAAAGAAAATAAACTTGACTTTGTTTCAAAGAACTAGCAATAAATTATTACAAAGAAAAAGATTCACAATTGGAAATCAAGAAATATCAAGAACTTTCAAATAATGATAAAGAAAAGTCACTCCTATCGCTTGCTAAAAAATGTGCTGAAGAATTACCAAAATATAAAAATTATGACTGGAAAAGCGTTTTATTAGATGTATGTTATAGGAAGTCTCCTAACAACAAGGCAATGTATATCTTTGGAGGATTTGAGGAAGAAAAAGAAATTTATCCCACTGTAAAAAGATTTTTAAAAAATGAGTTTAAAGATTTTATTTTAAAAGATACAACAGCTAAAAAAAGCAAAATTACAAGACTTGCTGATTTTACAGCTCTAAAAAAGAACTTTTTGAATTGGCTAATAATTTCTTTTGAAGTTAAAGTAAAACCTGAAGCGTTTGATTATTTTTTAAATCAAGCAGACGATATTAAGATGCATTCAGATTACCTTTATCTAGTAACAACTCCCCATTTTATTATAGAGGCTGGTTTTAAAAAAACAAAAGAGATTAAAAATGCAGAAAAATCCATTTTAAATCTTTTAAAGAAAAATGGTATAGGTCTTTATATAATAGATGGATATAAAAGTAAAAATAACATTAAAAGGATATTTGAAGCGGAGCATAACCACAATGTAAAAAATGATATAAAAAAGAAGTTACTTGATGAACTTGGATTATCTTAAAGTTATAGTTTGTTTATTATAGAAAATGAAGATTACTCTCTTATTACGTACAGAAAAATATTTTTATTCTACCTTTTTTTATCTAAATTTATGGAACAGAAAAGCGACTTTAAAAAGAAGGTTCGGCATATGCAGCTAACGATTCGGGGAATGAAGTTGTTTAAAATATCAAAACAGCGCAAGTTGATAGGGTTTCTGGCAATAATTGCCGTATCGTTTGCAGTGATCACGCCCAGCTTTGCCGGCGCAGAATCTACTGGCTCATGGCTCACCGGATACACGTTCACTGGCCCTCAACCATATGAGCAAAGGTATCTGGTAACTGATACAGTATACAACATGACGTTGACGATCACTGTGCCGCAAGTACCCTCGGGTGTGCAGCAGTTCTCCGTGATACTGCCGCCGTACGTCCAGCCCCTCAACTCCTACACACCGTTCTTCAAGCTATGCAATAATTATGCTGGAATAACAAGCCAGACAACTTCCCAACTGTATTCACGTGAGATAACTTTTAACGCCGTCCCCGGCCAGCTGGTCCTCAACGTGATCTTCTACGTACCAGACTCTGCTGTCAGCTCGACCTTCAGCTACGGTGGCTCGACGATCACCGTGACGAAGCCATTCAGTGCACCTATCGTGAGCGTGATGTGGGGCGGCGTGAACGAGGGTGACTTGACATACACGGTGGTCACTTCCTCCGTGTTGCAGTACATGAACCTGAGCACTAAGCTAGCCGCCGCCAAGATACCACAGAACTATGCGAGCGTCATAGAAGCCATCAACACGAGCGCTTCTCAGCTGGCATCTGATGGCCTTTATGCACAGGCCAATTCTTTGTTGGAATCCACACTCAGCGCCAGCTATCCCGCGCCCCCAAGTATGTCGCTAACCTACATGGCATTTGTACTTGCCGCCGTGGGCTTTGTACTTGCCGCCGTGGGCTTTGTACTCTACTTTAGGTCCAGGGGTGAGTCTGAGGATCGTGCAGAGGCCATCAGAAAGACCCTCGTGGAGTTGAGCGGGATCTCAACCTCCGCCGCCAAGTACGACCGTGCGCTCGCCCAGAAAATAGATGATCTGCTGAAGGAACTCAGGAGCCAGGAGGGATAAGGGAAATGGATCAACGCGAGATATTCGCCCAGATAAACTTCATAGGGCTTGGTGGAACAGGGTGCAATATCTTGACCAGGATACTCTCCAACCAAGATTTCCTGGATTTCTACATACACCGGCAGGAACTCAGGCTCAACATGCTAGCTGTTGACGTCGCGGATGGCGACGTGAACGAGGTGAAGCAGACGTACGATGCGCTTGTGGCACGCCTGTCGGAACTAGGCGTGCCGCGCGACAAGCTGTTCCTCAGAGCCGTCACAATAAAGTTCAACTCACCGGACGTCCTTTTTGATTTTCTACAGAACTACTCAAAGTATCTGAAGACCAGCGAGGGTAAGGATATTGCAAACTACCACCCATGGATAGACAGCAAGATGAGGATACCTAACCTGGCGGGTGGCGTCGGCCGGATGAGGGCTCTGGCGAAGGCCGTGTACGCACTTAATTACTACCACTTTACACAGTTGAGCAACGTACTGGAGGAGTTCCTGAACAGGGTCTCCACGTCAAGCGTGCAACCGATCATCATGATGTTGTTCGGGGCGGGCGGTGGCACCGGAAGTGGCATAGCGTACGACATGGCGAAACACGTGAGGAAGAAGGTCGGGGGCGGCATTCCAATAATGGGGCTCGTCGTACTGCCCTCGAACGCAGACGACAGCCTAGCCAAGGGACCATCCGCGTACATGATGATGGAGGAGTATAAGAGCATCTTCGACTTGGCAAAGGAGCAGGACAACCCGTTCACCGCGATGTTCTTCCTGCCCCTCCAGGTGGCCGTAACAGAGACGAAGGACGGCACCTTGAACTCCGCCAAGTCACAGATAGACGAGGAGATCCTGAACGTGATCAAGATTATGGCGTCGTTCGACATGGCAGACATGCTGGCGGACATAGGGGCCAACAGGAACTTGGGGGATAAATACATGAATGTGCTTGGGTTTCTGAAGGTGAGATATCCTATAGAGGACTATATAAGGGCGTCTAAGATCTACATGGACGAGCTCCAGCTACTTGGGGACATGATCAGGGAGAAGTCATCGCTCCTCAGGTCAGCGGAGGCCTACCTGGATTACCTGCGGGGAACAGGTCTCGATGCGCTGGCGCACCACCTCGCGTCGATCGGCGAAAGCCCTAAGGACGCCGATAGGAAGGCAGAGGAAATAGTTAAAATGAACTCAAAGCATGAGGTGGAGGTTTCACAGGTGATGAAGATGCTGGCTGACTACTTGTCGGACGATTTCATAGACCGCTACGCACAGTTGTTGAAGAGTATGAGGTCACCAGAGGATTCTGTAGAGGGGCTTACGCTCTCTAGGATAGTGGGATCCCTCGATTACCTGAAGGACAATCTGGCGTCACCAGACTTCGACCTCGGCGCCTTTGGTGGGATGGTGGAGGACGCCAAGGCGGCCATCAGGCGCGCCAGGTTCACGGCAAGACAAGTGGAGCTTCTTGAGCAGATAACATCATTCATGGATTACTCGATCTTGCTTGTGCGGGTCTTCCAGAAGTTCTACTTTACCAGGTACCTCTTGGAGGATATCTCCAAAAGAATATCAACTCAGGATGCAGGACGCGCCTCCGAGTTTCGAAGGATAGTAGATGAGGACCTCTCCTCCTTGATAAAGTACCTCAACACGGTAATATCCAAGCCGCGAGATGAGAGGAGCTCATTGCCCCAGTACGCTGGGTCATTTCAGGCCGTGAAGGGCAGGATTGCAGAGCGCGTCAACGGCCTGAAGATGGAGATAGATCAAATAGAGGCTCGCATCGCTAGGTTCAATGCTGAGCTTGTGGAGGTGACGAAGGATCTGAAGCGCACCAACATCTTCTCGGGCGGTAAGAGGAAGAGGCTCGAGAGGGAGATGTCCAGGCTCAACCAGGAGATAACAAGGTCCCAGGCTGAGCTCGAGGCGAAGCGCAGCGAGCTTGACTCGTGGCAGAAAATGCTGGGCAGCGTGGACTCGATGTTGAAATATGCTGACGTAACCGGCAACTACTGGAAGACCCTGAACAGGTACGTCAGACTGGATCAGGAGTACAATGAGGTGCTGAGCAACGCCGTAAGGTCCGATCACTTTTTCGAGAGTGTGCTGGACCTCAGCGAGGAGGAGAGGCTGAAGATAATAGCACTCATGCTGTCTGGGATCGAGGAGGATCAGCTCCGCAAACCGGAGACGCTAAACGAAATAGTAGACATACCGCGCTTCAAGGGCAATCTGAAGGGCAAAATGAGGATCTTCAGTTCGCCATCCTTCTTTGGCCTAAACGGTGACTACCGAACCGACAGCATTTGGGCAATAGTGTCGGCGCCCAGGATCTGGGACAGTGAGCTCGAGGAGGAGCTGAAGAACCAGCTGGCACAGTACCTCTCGGTCAGCGCGAACCTTGGAGTGAGCGTAAGGCCGATAAATCCAGTTGAGCCGTGGACGGTCGAGTTTCTCGTTGTGATGTCAAAGGCAAGGCCCGAGGACCTGGAGATCCACAATGTGATAAAGCAGAACGCACTTTCGTACCCACCGGAGGAGCTACTCCAGTTCAGGTCCTACAAGGTAGAGGAAGGATGAGTATTGCGGATCAATCAAAGCGCCTAGCAGAGATAACCAACGATATTTGGAGAAAAATTGATTTCTACGTGACGGCGGCTCTCTATATAGTTGCTGCCATTGTCCCTGTGCTCATAATACCTTCAGTCCCCACAGGAGGCGCTCTCGTCCTTCCCATCTTTGTGGGCCTCGTAATGGCTGTGCTGCATGTTCGTGGCCATCCTACACTGGCCAAGTTACTCTTCACTTACTACATGATATTCGTCGTACTAATGCAAGTGATCCCGCTCGCGAATAGTCCGAATATAAGCAGCTACTTCGTGCTGTCGGAAGCTTTGTTGATCGTGCTAGGTTTAGTCTTACTCCCAATGTTGTTCCTCCCTATTTCTGGATTGGCCGTGGCCGGCGGGTTCCTGGCGGGGTCGCTCATGGTGGAGCCGCGCTTTGTCCCCGTGGGGTTCGCCATTCTGATAGTCCTCTCGCTCTATCAAAGGAAGCTTGCCGGCCCGGCTGGCATGTTCCTGGTCGCGCTGCTAACAGTGCAGCCCTTTGTGGTCGCGGCCTCCATGGCCAACAAGGCAATACTGGCCTTCCCTTCTATGTCCATAGGGTATATCAGGCTAAAACCGAGCATCAATGCGCTATCCTTAGTTTATCTAGTAAAAGGTTTGTTGCCGAATCCGATCTATCTCCTGGCTCCGAGCATTAGCCTTGGTCAGATGTTCTACGTGATCGGTGGGTTCGTTAATAATTTGTTGAATCCTCTGGCAACGGTGGGCTTCAAGAAGCTGCTCCTAGATTTAGTCTTTATCACACAATTCTATGTCATGCAAGTGCTGATGGCAGTAGTCTTCTCCGTGGTTTCCATTGTGAGCGTTGAGGGGATCTCCCTCCTAAGGACATATTTCCAGAACCCAGATAGAGGAGAGCTCAGCAAGTACTTTGCCACGCTCGAACCGCTCGTGTTCTCGCTGTTGCTATCGTTGCTCTTTATCTACTTCGCCTCCATGATGGCGGTGCCCCTAGGCTACACAACTGCGATCGGGTTCTCTGCGGGCTTCGCGCCTCTTGCCTTGGGGTCCGTCGTTGTGGGTGGGGCAGCTATTTCGGCTGAGGAGCTCTACATCAACAGAAGGGCTGAGGAGATCCTCCTTCGTGAGGATATAGAGAGAATAGCGAAGGAGCTCAGGACGCTCGAGGAGGACATAAGGAAGGACCTGGGACTTATCAGGGAATCCGTGAAGGAGAGGGAATTCCCCTACGATGAACCACTGGCTCAAATCGAAAAGGACATGACTGGCATACTTTCGGCTGCTGAGGATGGGGGTCTGGAGAACCTCAGGAGGCTTCGGGCCTCCGCAGGCGAGCTGCTGACGCAGGCCCAACAGCTGAGGAATAGGATGATCGCGGAAATTTTGGATTATGCGCGCACGGTTTCGCTCAGGTTCAACAGCTTAACGAGGCGCTACGCTGAGCTCACCGGTAGGACTCAGCCTGCGAGCTTGCCGGTTGATTACTCCTCCATATCTGATGTCGCACAGGTCTTAAGGGGTACATACGATACCTACAAGAGTCTTTCTAATGACATGATTTCTCTCTACAAAAGTGTCGCCGGGGCTCTCCACAGGCTGTTCCCCAATGAGGTTCCGGTTCCGGAGGAGGCTGAGCCCACTGAATCGCTGGATCGTTTGGAGGCCCTGCTCAACTATTTTCTGGTTCCAGTCCTAGAGGGGAGGCGCGAGCTCTTTGAATCCTTCAGGGACAAGGTGTGCAACGAACTCAGCGTAGGGTGTGGAATCCCCATAATCGAGGCCCCAAAGCTGGTGGAAGAGCTTCAGAGGTGGGCCGAGGAGAAGGCCAGCGAGCTCGAGGAGAGAAGGAATGCGGTGATGTCGCTGAGGTCCACTTTCTCCGATATCGTAAAATTTGAGCATGGCTATTCATCTCTTATAGAGTCGGAGAAGGTGCTCCCGAAAATCGAGAATGTAATCGAATCGCTCAGGGGCTGGAGCGATGGAGAGTCCATCCTTGCTGCCGCAGCGGCGTACAGGGAGCTGGTCCCACAAATAGAGAAGGCGATAAAGGAAGATCGCATAAGGGTGAACGTGTTGTGCAACTATCGCCTAATGGAGCAGATGATCATCGACATGATGGACCAGAGAAACGAGCTCCGCGCAGAGGACATTCCGCTTTCGGCAGACGCCGCAGCCTATTTGATGAAGGTGATCGCGACGCTGAGGCCGGGTGAGTTCGCATATGAGGAGAAGGTGATGCCGTTCAGTGAGGTACGTAGAGTCCTGAGGAGGAGGAAATGAAATGTCTGAGATGACAAGCATCAGGCTGAAGTTTGAGCCGACAGCCAAGCCGGAGCTAAAGCCACCTAGGGAACTCCTCATAGACGTCGGAGTGCGTGCTGGTGGGCAATATGCTGTGCTATTTGTGGATAAGCCTGTGCCTAATGACGATCCACACGTGATGATTATCCGAGGACAGGAGGTGAAGGGGATCGAGAGGTGGCTTGATGCTATCGGCGCCGCGGATGCTGAATTATTGTATGTAGTTGTAGATACTACATCCACTTCGGACGTGGTGGCCTTGGTTGTAGAGAATCTCGTCAGGATGGCTGGAGACCACCTATACTCCCTAATGATGATTCCAAATGAGTCGAAAGATCCAGCCACTCACTATTTTTCATCTATAGCGCTTTACAAGCTACTGCGTGCATCGAGGCTGAGCGTAGTTGTGGATGAGACGCTCGCGGACTACTTCTGTGCGTCGGTTCTCGATCGTGGCCAGAGAGTTAATCGTGGCCATTTGTTAGAAACCCTGAGGAATGCGCTCCTCGCGTTACACAGCTCACACGCCGAATGGCTTGAATATCTTCCAGGCTCCAGGGGGATACTTACTAGGATACTTATTCCGAGCATCCTTTACAACTACGATAAGGAGGTCTTTGGGCGCGCAGAAAATGCACTCTTATTGCTCTCTCGCTTTCCACTTTTGCGTCGCAACCCAGATGCGGTCTTTTATGCGCTGGCAGTGGGGAGATCCTATAGTGCAGAAGAGCTGCAGTCAGCGATGCTCTCTGTGCTCAAGCCTTCAAGACCTAATGCAATATATTTTAGGGCCATTTCTGGGGAGGACGTACCTGACGCGCTCGTTCTATTTGAAGCTATCGGCATGCTGCCGTGCGGGTATCAGTATTTGGTTCAAGGGTCCGCTAGGTTCGCGTCGCTGACAGGACACGGCGGGTTCACGGAGCTGAGTGACGTCATGGAGGTATGTGCGCAATGAGTGAGGGCCGAAGTATTGAGGTGAAGGTCGATGGGAAAAAAGGGACAGTTATTGCAGATACCAAGATTGGCTCGCTGAAGATCGTATGGAGCGAGGGGACACTGAGGAAAAGGGTGAGGTCGGTAGAAGTCTCCTTTGATGACATAAGGCGGTCTACGCCCAACGGCACCTCTCTAAATATAGGTGGGATGATGGTGAACTTCCTGGAAGGCAGCTCGTTCTCTGCGTTGGTTGAAGCTCTTTCCGAGTACTATGAGCAGTTCAGGGGGGCCATTAGAGGCATATACAGCGCATTTATGCGTTGCATAGAGATTTACGCAGCACTTTCGGCGTTTCGAAAAGCGGCAAGTGAAAACCCTTTAGCGGCCGCTATGGAGTTTCCCGAGGAGGAGGCGCAGAGGCTGGGTGTGAAACGCCACAGTGCGACCTCCATAGAACAGGCATATCTGGACGCGCTTAATCACGCATGCGCTGAGCTGTCGTCGATAACTGTAACAGTGCCCAGCTCGATAGCAGGGGACGCGGGCCAAGTGCTAGATGAAATGCGCGAGGTTCTGAACGGTCTGGACTCGGGTAGCCTATCCATCTCATCTGCAAGAGAACGCGCGGCTGCTATAGCCTTGGAGATCGATTTGCTGTGGCGCTGGCCAAAGGAGTAGGAGGATAGGGAGTCCGGCCAAGCCCCCTTAACGTGTAATCCTATATTTATATTAAATTTTGCAGATTTTGGATTATTCCCATGGTTTCAACATTACGAAAGATACAGATGGGCTAGATTTGTTGCACAGATGGAAAATAAATATTTAGGTGTCTAAATCCGGGCAGATCATTAGATCTAGCGTGGGACACTATTATCGCATATTTACTTTATAATAACCGTAACGAATTGTGCCATTGCTCTATATATAAAGTAACGAACTTCTGGGTTTATATATACCAAGGTTAGATGCTTATTAATTTTATCAGCAATACGTTTTTCATCTTTTATCTGGAAATTATTTCATGGTCTTAAACATATAGCTGATAAAAAAATTAAGCAGATTTTGGATAAACCTAATTAAGCCATTCAACACAGCACTTTAATGGAAAAGTTTAAACCTAAAATAATTTAATTTAAAAAACACGGGTTGGGTTAAAGTAGGAGTGATAATTATGTCTTCAAACACCACTATGCAGAGAGTTTAACCGCGTATTTGATGAGCTCAATGTAACGGTACACAGCGCCAGGATAATATTTCAGATCATAAAGGGTAGAGCTTATGTATCCCTCTCCGACGAACTTCGCAAATCCTTTAAGGACGTATTCTTCAAATTTTTCCCTCAGAGTGCCGTAGATGAAAAAAGCTGTATCGTAGCTGGCGTCTTCAAATTTTAAGCTGCTGTCGCGCTCTCGATGATTCATAAAAGTAGGTTGATGGCGTAAAACATAATCGTTTAACAGCCTGAGATCAGCGCTCAGATCAGTGTTTTTATGGTTTTATGAAAAAATAAAATCATTTGTATCGTCTTACTTTGGTTGTTTGAAGTAAGCTTTTACCCTGGGTCTTGTCAGATACCAGAGTATGACTATCCCCAGGACCGTCCCGATCGGAAAATCGAGCAGCTCGAGAACAGCCCCGATCATCATCAAGATTCTCCCCCAGTTTCTACCAGAAAGGAAAGCTAGCGCAAAAATCAGCGACAGGATTCCGATGACAACAAAGATAAGGCCAAGCTGCGCAAAGATCAGGCCAAACGGTCCCATCACTGTGCCAAGGCCTCCGATGAATATGCCTATCCCTATGTAGATAGCCGACACTATGATCTGCAGGATGCCGAGCACTAGCACACCATTAGGTCTGGGTATTCTCGCGGGAGGGTTCGGGCCGATATTGAAAGAACCGCACACAGGGCAGTAGTTCATCCCGTACGGAACTGGCGACCCGCACTCCTGGCAGTACTGAACCTGAGAAGTTACAGGTTGAGTTGCTGGCTGATTTGCGGTTCCCGGCGCTGTCGAGGGTGCAGCTTGTTCTGATCTATTCTGGACAGTTTCTTCCGTGAACCAGTAGCCGCACTTGATACAGTAAACTGCGTCATCCGGGTTCTGGGCTCCGCATTTTGGACAGTATTTTGTCATTTAATATCTTATAAGTATTAACTTATATATAATCCTTTGTTGCATAATCAGGGTGCCGTTAACTTAAGGCTTAAAATTTATTTTTCAGCGGGGCCCTCTTTCTAGCAAATGATGACACAAACCAGAAAAAGGACCCCAATAGCACTTATACTCTATGCCTTATATCTTTATTTCTCCAGTTTGAGCTTAAGAAGGGCTTCCCATGTACTCGAGCCAATAATCAAGAGAAGCCACGTTGCAATATGGAAATGGATTCAGAAGTATTCTTTCGTATTAGATTCCTTTGACGTTGACAAACACGATGTCAATTCCATATTTATTGATGAAACTGAAATAAACTTTAGCGGGAAGCTATGGGTAGCATACGAACCTCAACTAAAAGCGTTCCTATCGTTTTACATAAGCTGGCACCAGAACTCCCTCGATGCATACTATTTCATAAGCTTGTAAAGAAGTATTGCAGGAAGACTATCTACACAGACGGAGCTCTTTGGTACGTTGATGCATGCAGGTGGGCAGGGGTAGAGCATGTTGTATATGAACATAGCCTGAAGAACCTCATGGAAAGGATGAATGAATATATAAAGGACAGGACAGAAGCTTTTGAGAACTTGCAGAAAGCCAAAATTTGATAGCTTAAGGAACTGGTTTAAAGCCTTCAGGTTCTTCTATAATTATGTATTCACGAACAAGGAAATTGGTTCAGCGCCACTTTCAAATGAACAGCTGTCTGAATGGATTAAGCCAATCTTGTTGATTGCAAGCATGAGGTGATCAGAACGAGCTTAAGTTAACGGCACAAAAAAATTACGCAAAGGTTACTTGTCCTTTCAGAAGGTCAAAATCGCGTTTAAAAATACAATGAGATAACAAAAGCACAAAACATTTAACAAATTTTTGATTTATTGTTAAGGTGTGGATAGTTCGCTAATGAATTAATTAATTTTCTGGTTATGAACAATCTTCTCCAAAGTAGTCATCTTTATTACTGCTGGATATTTCATTAAGTGTTGCAGGGACTTTTTTGACTTTAAGACATAAGGGTTTTGAATTACTATTACTACAATATATAATAACTCTGATTATCTCACCACCCTTTAACCGCAAATTATTATAACCCATTGGCATGATATTTGGATTTAAATTGCACCTCACTATTGCATAAGGCTCTTCTGGAGATGCACCCAATCCCTCTTCTTTTCCTATTATTATTAAATTAGCAAATTCGTAATCGCCTACTGCTATATTTATGGGTTTGAACAATCTTTCAAATTTATCTTCATTTAAGCGATTAATCGCGTCTAACTTCGTGGTATCTGTATCTAAGTTCCTTGTCCAATGTAATATCACTGGTTCTAACAAATTAGACGGTTTAACATCTTTATGTTCGGAAGATTCATTAGCCATTATTTCAGCTTTTGCGATGCATTCTTCAGCAGTGGCTTTACCGTTATTGGTGACTTTTACCCTGACCGTTTTATAAACTATTGACGATCCACCTGTGCTAGACGATGCTGAATCTATATAGTCTAACTTTGAATAATCAAACTCTACCTCTAGTTTAGGTTTTTTTAAAAGTAGCTGTAAATAATGGGTAAATGTAACAGATGAAAAAAATAGCGAGACAATAGAAAATATTATTGTGCTTAGATCAAAAATGATTCCCAATTTTCAATCAATATAAAAGAATTAAGGCAAAAAATAAATTTTATTATTTCGCTTTTATTTTAAAGATCTCGGCTTTACTCCTTTCTCTTTCAGGATTTTATAGAACTCAGGAAGCGCAAAAACAAAGCCCACGTGCATGCAGTCGTTTCGCTCGTCAAACTCGCAGAACAAATCAAACTGCCCGTTCTCTTTAATCACGACCCTTACAGGCACTACCCTGTCGTTCTTTTTGTCCTTGATGAATATTGTGTTCTCATTGTTGCTGACAAAAGACATGTATGGACCGTATTGTCGCATCACCTCGTCCTTTTCAATGTAATCGATTACCACTTTCGAAATGAATGCTGAAATCGGAGGCGGAAATTCTGGGTATTTTGATTTGAGATACTCTTCAATCCTCTTTTTATTCTCATTTGAAATAGTAATTGCTGTATAACCTTTTGTCATTATGTTTCATTTAAACATTGCACTTTATAAACTTTATTGCATAATTGTATACAAAAAATCAAAAAATATTATACAGAAAAAGTTATATATGATGAAAGATCTAAGGATTATAATGCAATACAATGTTTATAGTATGTCTTGGACAAATGATTATTACCTTGACGGAGGTTTAAAAAGCCCTTTTGCATTATTAAGCATGTCGTACGAAGATCATTCCCCATCTACTCCAGTGCTTAATTACCGAGAATACGAGCTAATACACGGGAGAAGACCTTATTACGACCCGCGGATTATAACGAGCGGGAACGACGGAGAATTCTGGAGGGAGCTTAATTCTTTCTTTCCAGACCTTTCTGAGCCAGAAAAGGAAATAATCATGAGGGACGCGAAAAAGGTTTACGGAGCGCTTCCTGTTAAATTGGCTGTTTCTCTTTACGCTCATGGGTATCCTGTCGAGAAGATCTTGCAATACTTGAAAAGAAAGGGAATTGAAATGACAGCTCACAGGCTTTATTCCTTATGCTATCAAAACGGTTTGAAAAAAGTTAGGCGTGAGGAGGTTGTTCCGTTCGGGTGGGGTTTGCCTCCTGATGTGTCTGCAAAACTTTTTAATCTTTCAAAAGAAAAGCGCGACGCGCTGGAAAAGGAATACTATGAAGAATACGCGAAGGCTCTTCACGATCCTTCTTTTATGGGAAAGAAAAAACTTACAGTTGCGCGCCTTGTTATGAAACGAGTTTTGACGAGGTGGGGGTTAGCATGAACGAAAAAGAACCTTCTGAATACAAAGAGCTTCCGATTGAAAGCGTTGAAGCGGATGAAGAAGCGAAGATTAGAGTCTACTACGACGTTTCTGACTTGGTTGAAAGCATACGCGAGGTAGGACAGTTAGCGCCTGGTTATGCTTACAAGGACGGGGATAAGTATAAGGTCTTCGTGGGGATTCGTAGACTGCTTGCCGTGAAACAGTTATACGAGCAAGAAGGAAAGCCAGCTGTGTTCAAAGCGTATGTTTTCGAGAAAAAGCCTGCGAACTTTTATGAGCTTATTCGCGAGGAAAATGTGAAACGTTCTGACTTAACAGGGCTCGACAAAGTACACATAATGTTGAGAATTCCTTTTGCTGTCAAAATTTTATCAACTTTTGATATGAAGTTTTTCTATTCTGTACGAAAAGCCATAGACGAAAATTCAGAAAAAGATATACCTGAGCTGGCGCTTGTAGAACAGAGGGCAAAATCAAAAGGATATGACAAACACTTTTCGCTCGAAGAAATTTTGTTCCTTTTCAGAGAACTGCGTTCTTTAGAAGAAAGGAAACTTTTTGCAATCTTTTTCCTCATTGAAAATGTTCATGTGAAGCTTTTTGAAGTCGGAAACTTTAAACAGTATGTAATTCTAAACGCGCCTAAACTTACACCTGAAAAATTAGAAATCGCAGGGCTCAGCAAAGAGGACGTAGAAAAAATTATAGCAATGTATCAAGCGCCTCCTTATCAAGCAGAAATAATTAAAGAAGAATTTGAAGAACAAAAGAAAGAAGAACCCGAAGAAAAACTTGAAAAAATAGAAGAAACTCACTTTCCTGAAAACATTGAAGAGCACCCCCTTGAAATTGAAAAATCAGAAGAACAACCAGAAGAAGTTGAAAAGCTTGAAAGAGAAGAAATGTCTTCTGAAAGAAAAGAAGAAGTTCCTTCTGAAATTAGCAAAGAAGAAACAATTATACTCATGCAACATGACGTGGAATACGAAATCATAAATGGGAAAAAATACATGTTTGTGAAAAAAGTGAGTGGCATTCAACCAATTATCGTAGAAGATGAAGAAGAATTGCAATTAGAAGGAAAAAAGGTAAGAATAAAGTTCGTGTGAGAAAAAATGAAAGCGCAAAGTCTTTCTAAAACCGAAATAGACGCAATAAAAATGGTGCTAAACATTTTAGAAGGATATGACACCTTAAATTACATTATGCGGAACACTAATTTTTCAAAATCGCGCGCTCAACACTTGCTTCGTTTACTTGAAAAGGCAGGCTTGGTATACAAAAAAGAAGGAACAAAGCAATGGAGGGCTCGCGTAGACTATTATCGTGTATGGATAAACGCAGAATATGTTTATTATAACGAAAAAGAAAAAGTTACGAACGAGCTTGAGCATATAAAAGAATTAAAAGAATTAGAAAATAAACTAGCACGCAGACCCTGAAGTTTTCAAATCTCCCACGTGAACACTTGATTGCTTCCTATTACGCTTACATTGAAAAGTGTTGGAATCGAACCCACATAAGGCACGGTAAAACTTAATTCAACGTTCTCACCAGGGCTTATTTGCGAAACTGCATTCCCTGTGCTCACGTCTTGCATCGTGAAGCTCGTTAGCGTCCAAACCCCTGCAGTAGGCATGTTTATTACAATCATACTAGGCGCGAAAGGATACTGCCCGTAATTGTATAGATATAGAGTGATTTGAGTGCCTTGTCCGTTTTGCGAAACGGTATAATAAACGAGCTGAATCATTGTTGAAGCGCTTACTTGCGCTTGCTGGTTCTGTTTTAATGCACCTTGAGATGCTGAGTATTCACGAACGAAAAGAGGGTAAACTAAGAAAGAGAATCCTGCAATGACAACTACAATCAGAATTATCGCGCCTAACACGTCGCTTATTGCCTTCTTCATGTCTGCTTCACCTCCACTTTTGTTCGCGTAATCGTTTCATTCCCTAGCCGTATTTCTATTTCGTGAACGCCTGCTTCTGTCTTTTCAGGAATGTAGTAAATGCGGTATTTCGGGTTTGAAGGCGAAACGAAAACACTACCCCTTTCGCGCCCGTCCACAAAAAGCGTAACCTGTTCTTGCTTTTCCACGCTAACTTCTCCCGTGAAGGCAATCGGGACGCTAGGTATTGTCGCGAGCATTTCTTCCTGTTTCGCAACTTTCGGAGTTTGAA
>Ga0208548_100412_pt1 | contig 17606 bp, 2 predicted proteins | sample ECH_Chost_MetaG_FD_187133 | JGI IMG/M metagenome (GOLD analysis project Ga0208548, IMG submission 187133) | Hot spring microbial mat communities from Yellowstone National Park, Wyoming, USA - ECH_C host_MetaG (SPAdes) (version 2) | ecosystem: Environmental > Aquatic > Thermal springs > Hot... | reverse complement strand
GAAGCATCCTAGAAGGAATTGAAAGTTTTCTTGCCCAACACGCTATAGCCTGCGGCATGCTGGAAGCATCCTAGAAGGAATTGAAAGTTACTGCAATTTTTAACGCTGATAATAGTGTTTTCCCCATGATGAAGCATCCTAGAAGGAATTGAAAGATAACAAAGTTAAAGTCTTCCACGTCCGCTTTAGTTTTACCGAAGCATCCTAGAAGGAATTGAAAGAAATACTCACGGCACACTCTGGTGCCGTTACGCCCTCAAAAAGAAGCATCCTAGAAGGAATTGAAAGGTATACGTCAAAGCGTTGGCTATCCAGGTAGTTAAGTTTCTGAAGCATCCTAGAAGGAATTGAAAGTTCGCTCTCTACCGTAGTTATCTCGTTAGGTTGTTGCTTTTGAAGCATCCTAGAAGGAATTGAAAGTTCTATTCCGCTTGACATTCCTCCACCCCGTTTAACGCAGAAGCATCCTAGAAGGAATTGAAAGGTTACAACAGGCCCAACAACAAGCTCAACAGGAGTTAACGAAGCATCCTAGAAGGAATTGAAAGTCTTCAACGCGTTGACCAATTTCGTTGCAGGCATACCGATGAAGCATCCTAGAAGGAATTGAAAGGCCTGGGCCGTTTCTTCGTGGGCTTGCTCCATCAATAACCGAAGCATCCTAGAAGGAATTGAAAGAAACAGTCGCTAGAGTCGCATGTTTCAAAATCTTGTGATGAAGCATCCTAGAAGGAATTGAAAGAATGTTAAGAGAACCCTCGGCTTTACGCCTCATCAGGTTTTTGGGAAGCATCCTAGAAGGAATTGAAAGTTATTAGGTAAGGCCTGTATCCTTCCTGTAACAGTGTTTCGAAGCATCCTAGAAGGAATTGAAAGAGTGGAAGCACTGGAGGCGGCCGCGGAAGTGTGGCACCACGGGGAAGCATCCTAGAAGGAATTGAAAGAGAACTTCTTTCTCGCCTCTCCGTGAAGGGATTCTGAAGCATCCTAGAAGGAATTGAAAGTGTGGAGATTAGCCACAGGAGGGATAGAAGTAAAGCCCTTCGAAGCATCCTAGAAGGAATTGAAAGCTGTTAAGCATTTGAAGGTATGTTACTAATTTTCTATCCGAAGCATCCTAGAAGGAATTGAAAGCCCCAATCATCTTTGGTATCAAACCTTAGTATCACCTTACGAAGCATCCTAGAAGGAATTGAAAGGTTTACGTTTAGATTTGATCCGCATAGAGAGTTTATGAAGCATCCTAGAAGGAATTGAAAGACCACCCACTTAAGGAGTTCTTCCCCTTGCGGGTGTAGAAGAAGCATCCTAGAAGGAATTGAAAGAGACATAAGGCGAAACTGCTTTGGCAGTCAGTAACTTGTAAGAAGCATCCTAGAAGGAATTGAAAGTAAAAGTAGGAGCAAGAATATTAATGCAGTTATATCCGAAGCATCCTAGAAGGAATTGAAAGAGTATAACGACTATCCCATATGGGCCATATGGACTAGATGGCCGAAGCATCCTAGAAGGAATTGAAAGAAAAACGTGAGCCTCTACTAAGTGGGCGTCTACTTCCTTGAAGCATCCTAGAAGGAATTGAAAGGGCCCAACGACCCCTTCAGGCAAGTACTGAGGTGTTACTTTGAAGCATCCTAGAAGGAATTGAAAGTCCTGTTCTGACTTAATTATATCTTGTTCTTCTTCATCTGAAGCATCCTAGAAGGAATTGAAAGAAAATTATGCTGAAGCGAAAGTTATGCTGGTGGAGGATGGAAGCATCCTAGAAGGAATTGAAAGCTAGAAAAACTTAACCTCTTGGTAAAACTTAACTCCCTAGGAAGCATCCTAGAAGGAATTGAAAGGAAAAGGAGGAGTAGGTATGCCTATATAAGGTGGTGAAGCATCCTAGAAGGAATTGAAAGTATATGTAGTTGAATTGTATAGTGTGTACACACGTGCGGAAGCATCCTAGAAGGAATTGAAAGATTATTTCCTATCCTAGTTGAAAGTCCTTCGTCGTGAAATTGAAGCATCCTAGAAGGAATTGAAAGACCCATACCTCGTAAAGAGTCACGGCACACTCTGGTGCCGGAAGCATCCTAGAAGGAATTGAAAGCACTGTTCCGTTTCTCCTGCCGTTCCTGAACCTCCAATACCGAAGCATCCTAGAAGGAATTGAAAGACTTTATGTTCAACCCTTCATCATCACTTATTAATACATCAGAAGCATCCTAGAAGGAATTGAAAGAACATACCTATGCAACTACTAACTTATAAAGTTTTCTGTGGAAGCATCCTAGAAGGAATTGAAAGCGAAAGTCACGACGGGGAAATGGCAATCGTTACCTGAAGCATCCTAGAAGGAATTGAAAGACAAAAAAGGAGGCAACCCGTTCCAACAGTTCTTTAACGATGGAAGCATCCTAGAAGGAATTGAAAGAAAAATGATGAAAGGGAAGAACAGTAACATATACCTTCTTGAAGCATCCTAGAAGGAATTGAAAGAGTGAAGTAGCGGAAACTGTAAAAAACTTAAAACAGAAGCATCCTAGAAGGAATTGAAAGTGAGTATAGCCTTAAGTAAGGCTTTCTCTAAGGCTTCTTGGAAGCATCCTAGAAGGAATTGAAAGCAATCCATAACTAAAATATCTGTGTTTGGATATTCTTTTCGAAGCATCCTAGAAGGAATTGAAAGACAAACTCGCCGCTATAATCGTCCCCCCATCTAAAAAGAAGCATCCTAGAAGGAATTGAAAGGTGAATTACGAGGACGGCCCGCTGGAGTGGGCCACCCTCGGCGAAGCATCCTAGAAGGAATTGAAAGATGAGTTAGGAGAGTCATCCCTAATTCCAGGAAAACTTGGAAGCATCCTAGAAGGAATTGAAAGCTCCCTATCCCGCCCCCTACGCTAACGAACAGTATCAACGAAGCATCCTAGAAGGAATTGAAAGTATGTTGAGGTGGAAGAGTAATGGCTAGCAAAATAACTATGAAGCATCCTAGAAGGAATTGAAAGTCACTGATACCAACTTCTTCCTGTTCTGACTTAATTATGAAGCATCCTAGAAGGAATTGAAAGTCGGTTGTTGCTAATGCCATTGTTAAATCATCAAGAGGAAGCATCCTAGAAGGAATTGAAAGTGTAACCCATAAAGTCTTCCCAAAAAAATGCGTTGATATGAAGCATCCTAGAAGGAATTGAAAGTAATAGCCGTTATATTGTCGTTAGAATACAAAGTAAGAAGCATCCTAGAAGGAATTGAAAGTTTGCTAATCGGCTTAGCGATACTTTAGCATTATTTTCATCGAAGCATCCTAGAAGGAATTGAAAGCCGATAATTCCAGGGTTGTGAGTATGATGTCCTTCTTGAAGTAGAAGCATCCTAGAAGGAATTGAAAGAGAAGAATTAAGCGATTGTCAGGGCGTATGTGATGAAGTAGAAGCATCCTAGAAGGAATTGAAAGGCAGTGCTTCTGATGTTCCATGTTGAAGATAGTCCTATTGGAAGCATCCTAGAAGGAATTGAAAGAGCTCTCACCCACGTAGTTTATCTAGGACTTCCTTAAGAAGCATCCTAGAAGGAATTGAAAGTTAGTTGTTGGATAATCATAGTAATTCTCCAATTCTATCTTGAAGCATCCTAGAAGGAATTGAAAGTTATAAATTAATTTTGCCTCCCCGCCGAAGGAAGTTACATGAAGCATCCTAGAAGGAATTGAAAGGCAAGAGGCAGAACAAGACGTACTATGATGAGATCCTAGTTGAAGCATCCTAGAAGGAATTGAAAGTAATTATCATATCCCTTATTGTACAATGGATATGATCGGTGAAGCATCCTAGAAGGAATTGAAAGACTCCCCCCCTTGGGGAGTGAAGCCGTCTACCTGCAGGAGAAGCATCCTAGAAGGAATTGAAAGCCGAGATAATTAGCAAGTCATGGCAGGCACTACAAGCGGAGGAAGCATCCTAGAAGGAATTGAAAGGTAATGACGGTTTTCGTGAAGGACTTCCTTTTGTGCTGGAAGCATCCTAGAAGGAATTGAAAGTTTTAATAAACTTTCAAGGCTGGAACGTGACTATTTATCAGAAGAAGCATCCTAGAAGGAATTGAAAGTGGTCATCCTCCTCGTGTTGGCTTAGAATACTTTCAATTTCGAAGCATCCTAGAAGGAATTGAAAGTATATGGTGTTCAGCTGTATGATCCCCTGATCCAGCTTGAAGCATCCTAGAAGGAATTGAAAGACGCTAAACTCGAAGTCAGTGTCGTAGCCGTAAGGCACGTAGAAGCATCCTAGAAGGAATTGAAAGTGAAAGGGTGAAAGTGACATTACAATATAGTAACCCTGTTGAAGCATCCTAGAAGGAATTGAAAGCCTGTATTAGTTTACTAATATCCATTTCATATTCACCGTAGAAGCATCCTAGAAGGAATTGAAAGTTTTTGACATCGACCTTCGTCAACTCGACGTCCTTCTTCTGAAGCATCCTAGAAGGAATTGAAAGCCTTACTACCTTGTCGCCCTTTACTTTCTCCTCTTGACCGAAGCATCCTAGAAGGAATTGAAAGCTGAACTGCAGATAGGTGAGAGTAATATCGATTTCAGAAGCATCCTAGAAGGAATTGAAAGTCATCTTCCATTTCTTCATCTTGTTCGGAGATAAATTCTGAAGCATCCTAGAAGGAATTGAAAGTCTGGGGTGACGCCGACACCCCACGCTACTTCCAGGTTGGAAGCATCCTAGAAGGAATTGAAAGTTCTTAGCTACTTCTTCCTTATTCACTATATCGGCATACGAAGCATCCTAGAAGGAATTGAAAGATATACTCTCCTCTTTCAGCGTCAAAGATTATCAAGCTCTCGAAGCATCCTAGAAGGAATTGAAAGGCGGAGAAGGATCATCCTCTCGGGTGGCCTGCTGTGGACGAAGCATCCTAGAAGGAATTGAAAGTAACCCACAGAGGAGGCAAGAAACTCCGCCTCCTCTTTTTGGAAGCATCCTAGAAGGAATTGAAAGTTGCAATATTTGTAAAGTCCTTTCTGTCTTATTTCTTCATGAAGCATCCTAGAAGGAATTGAAAGTTGAGCGGGAATATTGCTTATGTGCAGAAGGATATCTATTGAGGAAGCATCCTAGAAGGAATTGAAAGTAGAACTCCCTAACTGCAGACAAAGCGAGAAACGTATCAGGAAGCATCCTAGAAGGAATTGAAAGATATAAAGGCTATGTCCTGTGGTATTTAAGTCTTACTGAAGAAGCATCCTAGAAGGAATTGAAAGTGGAAACCTTCCCACTCTGTTAGGGTTAGTATATATTTGAAGCATCCTAGAAGGAATTGAAAGCCGGGGAGTTTACGAAATTATATCCCGAGTAGACCTGGAGAAGCATCCTAGAAGGAATTGAAAGAGGACATGTAAAAGAGACTGCGGCATTTATGCTAAGAAAACGAAGCATCCTAGAAGGAATTGAAAGGACTGAACGTGCACGGCTGCCAATTTACGCCGTCTAAGAAGCATCCTAGAAGGAATTGAAAGCTTCGTCAATTGCCACACCTACCACTTTCAGATCGCTTGAAGCATCCTAGAAGGAATTGAAAGATAAAGATCACCTTGCCATCAAGAGTGTCAACCCTGAAGCATCCTAGAAGGAATTGAAAGATAATAACGTCTGTTTCTCCCTGTTGTCCCCCTTCTTGAAGCATCCTAGAAGGAATTGAAAGTACCCTACCGTGGTCTACCCCGCCACGGTGGAGTTAGTTGAAGAAGCATCCTAGAAGGAATTGAAAGAGTTGTGCCAATTGTACTGCGATACAACTGCGTAGTTGGAAGCATCCTAGAAGGAATTGAAAGATTGTTTCAACATTTTTATTATTTCCCTTGCCTCTTCGCTGAAGCATCCTAGAAGGAATTGAAAGTTGCCATTTTGTAAAGGTTAAGGGCTAGTTGAATTTGCCTGAAGCATCCTAGAAGGAATTGAAAGAGGGTGGCTACATAAAAATCTTGTAGCCCTGGCTGGCTTTCTGAAGCATCCTAGAAGGAATTGAAAGCCGATAATATCTCGCTCCCGGTCTTCTCGATGGTTGACCGAAGCATCCTAGAAGGAATTGAAAGCCACGGGTAAATGGCAATCGCTACCGCATGTGCTTCAGAAGCATCCTAGAAGGAATTGAAAGTATTGCCAAGGGTTTTCAATATCTTTTCTTCTGTTACTCGGAAGCATCCTAGAAGGAATTGAAAGACGGCATACAAGGACACAAAAAAGGGGCTTTATGACTTATCCCGTGGAAGCATCCTAGAAGGAATTGAAAGGAAGCAAACTTTGGGTTTCCATTTATTCCACCTCCTGAAGCATCCTAGAAGGAATTGAAAGGCACCCTCACCCCTTTACTTCATATCACCTTTTACCAGGAGAAGCATCCTAGAAGGAATTGAAAGTTACTGTCCTTCCAGACTTTGACGTACATTGTTTCGCTTATGAAGAAGCATCCTAGAAGGAATTGAAAGTAACTCATCCTAAAAGTAAGGAAAAAAAATTAGTCTAACGAAGCATCCTAGAAGGAATTGAAAGTCACAACGGTTTTGATGTCTCCCGTCTCCGTCTTTACGGGAAGCATCCTAGAAGGAATTGAAAGCCATCCCGCCTTGGGTAAAACCGCCATTTCCAAACACACGAAGCATCCTAGAAGGAATTGAAAGCACAAAAAGGCATTTACATCAAATAGCAAAGATAAAAATTGAAGCATCCTAGAAGGAATTGAAAGTCTGCGTATTGTTTTATCCTTTTGGCTTTCTTTAATGCTTTTGAAGCATCCTAGAAGGAATTGAAAGCCCTGTATGCCAGGGCGTCGTACTTCCTCTCTTCGCATAGAAGCATCCTAGAAGGAATTGAAAGACTATTGATTTATAACGAAGGAAATCGTCCAGGCAAGAAGCATCCTAGAAGGAATTGAAAGGCCTGAACCAACTCCACCAGGACTTAGGGTAGAACCGCAACCAATGAAGCATCCTAGAAGGAATTGAAAGTTTAAATGGGCTTTCGACGTGTTAGGCCCTCTTGTCCAACGAAGCATCCTAGAAGGAATTGAAAGCTGGGGCACCGGTTGGGCGAATTCAATCACATATGGGAAGCATCCTAGAAGGAATTGAAAGGGGTTTTGGCAGTTCGAGCGGCTTAAACATTATAGCATCAGAAGCATCCTAGAAGGAATTGAAAGATAGTTATATATCAGGTGGGATAATATGGAATATGAGGTGGAAGCATCCTAGAAGGAATTGAAAGGCTCTAATTGGCTGACCTGTAATACAGTACCGTCCTGAAGCATCCTAGAAGGAATTGAAAGGATAACGATTTGTTAAGATACGTGGACAGTGGCATTTACGAAGCATCCTAGAAGGAATTGAAAGTTTTTCAATTCCTGAGCTGATTCTTTCAACTTCAGCTTATGAAGCATCCTAGAAGGAATTGAAAGCTGGAGGCCACCTCCAGGGCTTCTTCTTGGGTGATGCCAGCCGAAGCATCCTAGAAGGAATTGAAAGTTAGAATTGTATAAGCAATATAGCGGAACAGTCAGAAGAAGCATCCTAGAAGGAATTGAAAGACAAGTCTGTAAAACGCTAAGTATAGTTGTCTTTTAATTGCAGAAGCATCCTAGAAGGAATTGAAAGTTTTATTTCATATTCCCGGCCGTCGATTTTGCACCTAAGGAAGCATCCTAGAAGGAATTGAAAGGTGACCATAAGTCAAGTCCAGTTCTTGTTTGGTATATTACGAAGCATCCTAGAAGGAATTGAAAGTGTTCCTAAACCTCCAATACCTGTATCCCCAGAATACCCGGAAGCATCCTAGAAGGAATTGAAAGCGTGCATACAATTACAGTTACGTTACAGACTCCCGCTAATGAAGCATCCTAGAAGGAATTGAAAGCTCACGGTCCTGAAGGGTTTACCGTCTTTGGTTTTGCCCTGATGAAGCATCCTAGAAGGAATTGAAAGTGTGGTTATCCCGAATGGGTCATAGTGGGCGACAATGACGAGAAGCATCCTAGAAGGAATTGAAAGCTTGATAAGCTTCGATATCCGTCTCTATATTTAGTAGTTTTGAAGAAGCATCCTAGAAGGAATTGAAAGGAGCAAGAAAGGAAAAAGGTATTGAACGGTCTTCTTTCGGAAGCATCCTAGAAGGAATTGAAAGAATCTATAGCACTACTGAAGAACGTCAAGGTCAAACGTGGAAGCATCCTAGAAGGAATTGAAAGGTTACGGTATAGTAGATTACCCACCTAGCGTGGTTTCGACTGCGGTGAAGCATCCTAGAAGGAATTGAAAGTTCTTTCAAGATATTCCGTTAGAATTCTGCTTAATCCCTCGAAGCATCCTAGAAGGAATTGAAAGGCATCTTACGGAACTCAGGCCCTGCCGTTTGTGGGCACATGAAGCATCCTAGAAGGAATTGAAAGTTGTACATCTTCTAAATCATATTGTAAAAGTTCTAGAAGCATCCTAGAAGGAATTGAAAGATTTCAAACTCATACCATGAGCTTGCCGTCAAGGCATTTCCGAAGCATCCTAGAAGGAATTGAAAGGAAAATAAATAGTCCCACTCCCTGGAGGCCACCTCCAAGGCGTGAAGCATCCTAGAAGGAATTGAAAGACTGGTAAGAACTCAACATCACTGGGTAGTTTGGCCAACGAAGCATCCTAGAAGGAATTGAAAGAGGGCCTTCGTAAAAGGATTAACGAATTCGTTAGCGATCCGAAGCATCCTAGAAGGAATTGAAAGTTTGTAGACGATTCTTTGTTTACGTTGTATTTTTCTGAGGAAGCATCCTAGAAGGAATTGAAAGGCTATAGAAGGAGGAGGAGATTGGGACCACTCTCATTTGAATCGAAGGACGGTTCAAGGAAGCATCCTAGAAGGAATTGAAAGGCTATAGAAGGAGGAGGAGACGTAAGATTACCAAAAACACGAAGCATCCTAGAAGGAATTGAAAGTCTTCCAGCCCTAAACAGAATTCTTCTTTATCTATCTTATGAAGCATCCTAGAAGGAATTGAAAGTTCAGTCAAATTGAGAGATTGGCAAATTTCTGTCAATGTGGCGAAGCATCCTAGAAGGAATTGAAAGACTATACAGTACACTCCGTGGTATTTAAGCTTTACATATGAAGAAGCATCCTAGAAGGAATTGAAAGTAGACACAACGCGGGGAGACATGGTGTATAATATAAACCCTGAAGCATCCTAGAAGGAATTGAAAGTCATTGTTCTCGGCATGAATAAACATAACTAATATGAAGCATCCTAGAAGGAATTGAAAGAATGAACTCAATTTCACGCGGTTCACGTGTATAAAAAGAGAAGCATCCTAGAAGGAATTGAAAGGGAAGAAAGGCCAAGATTGAGTCTCTGGGAAGACGAAGCATCCTAGAAGGAATTGAAAGCAAAGGCAACAAACTACAATGTGCCGAGGAAGGCGATAAGCGGAAGCATCCTAGAAGGAATTGAAAGCCTCTCTAGGCTGATGTTGTCGGAAACGGAAGTAGTAATAAGAAGCATCCTAGAAGGAATTGAAAGGAACATTCGTTACAAAAAGGCAGTTGACCCGACTGGAAGCATCCTAGAAGGAATTGAAAGTGCTAGAGCATTGACGTCGTGAAGTGCTGACATGTTGAAGCATCCTAGAAGGAATTGAAAGTGGATGGGGATAAGTTTGGGTCAATAGAACTTTATCAGAAGCATCCTAGAAGGAATTGAAAGTACTGAGACGGCATAATACGTGAAGTTCGTGGTACCCCAGTCGAAGCATCCTAGAAGGAATTGAAAGTTCGTTCCGTGGCTCTCATGGGAGAGCCATTCCTCATATTCAATTTGAAGCATCCTAGAAGGAATTGAAAGGGGGGTGCGTGAACTCCTGGCCGAGGCCCTGGCCCGGGGGAAGCATCCTAGAAGGAATTGAAAGCTAATCCAGCCAAACCACCGAGGAGTTTCCCTGACCTGAGGAAGCATCCTAGAAGGAATTGAAAGGCAACTACCCTTATCAGTGTCCTCAATCCCTTGTCGAAAGGAAGCATCCTAGAAGGAATTGAAAGGGTGTAAAGGCTCAATCGTTATCCCTTGCAGTAATAAGAAGCATCCTAGAAGGAATTGAAAGCTTTTGCACTCAAAGGGTGAGAGGTGATGCTTGCTCTCAGAAGCATCCTAGAAGGAATTGAAAGGCAGGCGTCTGAACCAACGGGCTACACGCCCTCTGGTGTGAAGCATCCTAGAAGGAATTGAAAGTACAGGTGGGTATTCTGCTGGAGGTAGCAGTTCAGGAACAGAGAAGCATCCTAGAAGGAATTGAAAGTCCTGCATATGAAGGTCGATGACGTGTTCACCACCTCCTATGAAGCATCCTAGAAGGAATTGAAAGTGAGTTTAGTGGTCTTGATAGCAGGTCTCTTCATGAAGTGGAAGCATCCTAGAAGGAATTGAAAGCCTGTACCACCGGAACCACCGCCGCCGCCACTACCAGCTGAAGCATCCTAGAAGGAATTGAAAGTTTGATACCGACTTTATAAAATTGTCAACTCTGCCCGAAGCATCCTAGAAGGAATTGAAAGGGAATATGTCGATGATGCCATGTACATAGGGAATAACTATTTGAAGCATCCTAGAAGGAATTGAAAGACCGCACCGTGGAAGTCGCCCGTAATCTGATAATTGCCGAAGCATCCTAGAAGGAATTGAAAGTACTAAGTTATGAACACACGTGGGTTAATTCTATTTTATCTAGGAAGCATCCTAGAAGGAATTGAAAGGGCACCACCGGTACGACCCTTGGAAGAAGCATCCTAGAAGGAATTGAAAGGAAGCCGCCTCCAGGGCTTCCAGTGGCGTACGGCCGCTCCGAAGCATCCTAGAAGGAATTGAAAGTTCTATAAATCTATTTTATGACATATTTATATCTTGTGATTGAAGCATCCTAGAAGGAATTGAAAGTTGATGACATCAGTCAAATTCGCCCACACTGATCTTGTTGAAGCATCCTAGAAGGAATTGAAAGACCATTATCACTATGGGGATTGTATTTGGGTACATTTCATGAAGCATCCTAGAAGGAATTGAAAGTTAAAAGTAACAGTAGTGTTGGTAGTACCTCTAGTCGCTGAAGCATCCTAGAAGGAATTGAAAGTTTATTATATTGAGCCCCTTTACGGGGATTTTGGCTTGGGGAAGCATCCTAGAAGGAATTGAAAGCTATCACCTCTCCCGTCTCCGTATCGATATATTCCCCTCGAAGCATCCTAGAAGGAATTGAAAGCCCTCAGTCTTCTCTTCTTTGCCTGAGCGATATACGGAAGCATCCTAGAAGGAATTGAAAGTTCTGATTGCCTCACAGAACTCCCCTTTAGTTATAGCCTCAGAAGCATCCTAGAAGGAATTGAAAGTAATAGTATTTAAGCCTAACGGGGTTTATGGTGGGTATGGAAGCATCCTAGAAGGAATTGAAAGTTATCTGACGTAAAACTAAGGCAAAAATTGCCAGATTGACGAAGCATCCTAGAAGGAATTGAAAGTCAGTTGGCCCGTGAGGGCTATACCATCAGGGAAATAGCCCAAGAAGCATCCTAGAAGGAATTGAAAGTAATAGTATTTATCTCAGACTGTTCCGTTATCCAGATTGACTGCAGAAGCATCCTAGAAGGAATTGAAAGAATATGCCCCGCTCCTCCTTATGTCGTGTGGGGATAACGTTGAAGCATCCTAGAAGGAATTGAAAGGCAGACCTCGGAGCTTGCAGCACCTCAACGACTACCCCGTCGAAGCATCCTAGAAGGAATTGAAAGGTTTCGACGTAACATATTACAATTTCGACATAAATGTTCAGAAGCATCCTAGAAGGAATTGAAAGTAGATATTTCGTGCTTGGCATGGTTCCCGACATCAACGAAGCATCCTAGAAGGAATTGAAAGAAAGAGAAGACACCGCTAATCAAATGGGAAAGATACGAGGAAGCATCCTAGAAGGAATTGAAAGGGAAAATGCAAATGTTACAAATAATGTCTACTATAGAGAAGCATCCTAGAAGGAATTGAAAGTCTCAGGCGTGATCTCGTAGACCACAACGGCCTCCTCGAAGCATCCTAGAAGGAATTGAAAGACTAATACTAATTTCGGGAGGTATCGTAGGAGGAAGAAGCATCCTAGAAGGAATTGAAAGCACTTCTAATCCACTCACTTACCTTTTTCACAATCTCGTGAAGCATCCTAGAAGGAATTGAAAGCTCTCTCTTCACTCTAATTGGACTAAACTAAAACAGAGAAGCATCCTAGAAGGAATTGAAAGGTTCAGGTGAGCCCTCCAGCAGGTAGTCCCATTCCCTGGGAAGCATCCTAGAAGGAATTGAAAGCTTGCTCCTAATGTCACATTGGCACCGAGGGCAAGCGTGTGAAGCATCCTAGAAGGAATTGAAAGAACTGTATGCGGGGACCCTATCCCTATCTGCCATGTAGTAGAAGCATCCTAGAAGGAATTGAAAGAGTTTTAATCTAATGAATTTCAGACAATCAGGAAAATACGAAGCATCCTAGAAGGAATTGAAAGTTAATTTTCTCTAGCCTTTCCTTTCTTTCCTTCACAATGTAGAAGCATCCTAGAAGGAATTGAAAGTTTCTTCGCTTCTAGCAATGCTAATTGAGTAAGTAGAAGCATCCTAGAAGGAATTGAAAGATATTGCCATCATCGAGGGTGGCAATATAGAAGCTTTGTAGAAGCATCCTAGAAGGAATTGAAAGAACGTTTAGGACAAACCGAATGAGTAAGGGGAATAGCCGTAGGAAGCATCCTAGAAGGAATTGAAAGTTTTTTATGGGCTGGACAACGCACCAGAGGGTGCGGTGGTTGTTTGAAGCATCCTAGAAGGAATTGAAAGTTTTTACACCGCCCGTGTCTGGTAACGCCTCAACGAAGCATCCTAGAAGGAATTGAAAGATCTTCTTTATGGTACCGTCCTTTAGCGATATGTCCCTCTGAAGCATCCTAGAAGGAATTGAAAGGTTGAATTTTGTAATCTGTTGCAACTCTGCCGAATGATTTGAAGCATCCTAGAAGGAATTGAAAGCCTCCATCCTGAAGGGGAGCGGCAGGCACGGAACAAGGAAGAAGCATCCTAGAAGGAATTGAAAGTGGTAGCAAGAACTATAAAAGCAGTTTATATAAAAATGAAGAAGCATCCTAGAAGGAATTGAAAGGATAAATTTAGTATTACCGTAGACGTGATATGACCATAAATGAAGCATCCTAGAAGGAATTGAAAGTTAAATTGGGGTGTTAATGTCGGGTCTTTTCGTAAGTTTAGGAAGCATCCTAGAAGGAATTGAAAGGATTATAGTCTTCGTTATCATAATCATAATAATAATGGTGAAGCATCCTAGAAGGAATTGAAAGATTATGAGCCACACTAACGGACTGCTGAAGAGTGAGGAAGCATCCTAGAAGGAATTGAAAGAACCCTAACTGCTCATATGCTGTATAGTCCACTAACGCTGAAGCATCCTAGAAGGAATTGAAAGTTACCGTCGACGACTTACCTACTCCGCTACCACCAACTAAGAAGCATCCTAGAAGGAATTGAAAGATTGCTATTCTTACTGTCCTGGAATAGGGGCTATAGCTAACGAAGCATCCTAGAAGGAATTGAAAGTGACAATCAGGGCCAAGGGTAACGCTATACGCCTTAGCCGAAGCATCCTAGAAGGAATTGAAAGTTTATGCTCTCCACGGCTACCACCGTGCTTTTACTCATGGGAAGCATCCTAGAAGGAATTGAAAGTAATAATCGTTACGGCAATAATGAGAGGAAGGACTGGAAGCATCCTAGAAGGAATTGAAAGACGTGATTAGCACTACTTGGCCGACTTTCATCTTAACAATGAAGCATCCTAGAAGGAATTGAAAGTGTTGCCCATTGGTTCAACCTTCTGACAACCCCGATTACGGGGAAGCATCCTAGAAGGAATTGAAAGGTTTTCCAACAAAAAGCCCTTTATATTGAAAGCCTTAGAAAGGAAGCATCCTAGAAGGAATTGAAAGGCATTGATGACGCCAGTTTTGAGGCTAATTCCTCCCGTCTGAAGCATCCTAGAAGGAATTGAAAGGGTATCTACAACTTTACACCGTCTGGAGAGTACTATTATTGAAGCATCCTAGAAGGAATTGAAAGTGCTGGAAGCGTTGAAGGGCTTCCTCGAAGGGGTTGGGGGAAGCATCCTAGAAGGAATTGAAAGTAATAATACATACATTAATCCCCGTGTCTGGTTAACTACGAAGCATCCTAGAAGGAATTGAAAGTTGTGTGTTTTCCATTTTTGTTTCGCCTATCTATCTATACTTTGAAGCATCCTAGAAGGAATTGAAAGTAAAAAAATTTCCGTTAAGACCGCTAAAAATTACAAAAGGAAGCATCCTAGAAGGAATTGAAAGAGTTTCTGTTTTGGCATTGTTTTATGTCCTCATCTTAGAAGCATCCTAGAAGGAATTGAAAGCATAGGCCGTTTATAAGGTCTACCGTGCCTTGATGGCCAAGAAGCGTCCTAGAAGGAATTGAAAGACGGGGTATTTCCCCGTGTGCTATACAAAAATGCAACTTGGCGGAAGCATCCTAGAAGGAATTGAAAGGGTGCCGTCACCCCAGCAAAAACCTGGGCTTTAATTAAGAAGCATCCTAGAAGGAATTGAAAGCAGTATTTAATTTCACCGAGGACGCCCCACTCCAATGGGACGAAGCATCCTAGAAGGAATTGAAAGTGCTGTTCCTCCACCGCATTGGGGGCATGGTGGTAGTTGAAGCATCCTAGAAGGAATTGAAAGGCCTCCGCACCACCTAGCATGCTGATCGCAACTTCCTGGGGAAGCATCCTAGAAGGAATTGAAAGCGGGCTATGTATTTGTGTACACGCCCAGGGTGTTTTACTGGAAGCATCCTAGAAGGAATTGAAAGTATGAGGGTGAATAAAGATGGCCGTGAGGTCTGCAATTTTGAAGCATCCTAGAAGGAATTGAAAGATGAGGAATAACGACGTTAACGCTTTTCTGCTGTGACGTGAAGCATCCTAGAAGGAATTGAAAGCTAAAAACCTGGGCTTTAACTATATTGACCCCCTTGAAGAAGCATCCTAGAAGGAATTGAAAGTTGAAGGTAACAGTAGTGTTGATAGTCCCGCTAATCGCTGGAAGCATCCTAGAAGGAATTGAAAGCATTCTACCCATTTGCACTAAGAGCTTCCTATAATATGGGAAGCATCCTAGAAGGAATTGAAAGAGTTTTTTTAATTCCACCGCTTTCCTTAATGCTTCTCTATCCGAAGCATCCTAGAAGGAATTGAAAGGAACCTGTGCAACTCATACCCGCAGTTTTTACATATGTAGAAGCATCCTAGAAGGAATTGAAAGGTAATAGGCTTCATCATTCCCGTCAAGAAAAAGGAAAAGGAAGCATCCTAGAAGGAATTGAAAGAATACAACATAGGCAGGCTCGTCGAAACCCGTCGAGGTGGAAGCATCCTAGAAGGAATTGAAAGTCTATGACGCATGGGAGGCTAAACAAATCGCAGAAGGTACGAAGCATCCTAGAAGGAATTGAAAGCCTCCGAACGTGTGTATATCAAATTTCACTACTTCCTTAGGAAGCATCCTAGAAGGAATTGAAAGATTTCTGGACAAGTCGACATGGTTTTAATTGACCACAGTGGAAGCATCCTAGAAGGAATTGAAAGTATAAAAGAACGACTATGGAGGTTTTGGGTATAATATCATGAAGCATCCTAGAAGGAATTGAAAGGAGGGATAGCCAGTGACCTTCAAAAGGCACTAGGCAGAAGCATCCTAGAAGGAATTGAAAGACGGTCATGTTCATTGGTTGCTCACCTCCTCCGACTGGAGGAAGCATCCTAGAAGGAATTGAAAGCTATTTCCATTCCGTATTTTGCTACTTTCTCGGGAAGATAACACGAAGCATCCTAGAAGGAATTGAAAGTTTCTTACTTCAACACTTTTCATCAAGAACTGTGCTAACGTGAAGCATCCTAGAAGGAATTGAAAGCCTGGATGAATAAAAAAAATCATAGAGTTACGCTAAAGGGGAAGCATCCTAGAAGGAATTGAAAGTCCAAACGCTTCGATTATCTTCAAAAATTGCTTATAGAGGAAGCATCCTAGAAGGAATTGAAAGGTTCTTTACTTATCTCCACTCTAACAGTCCTAGAATATGGTATGTAGTAAGAAGCATCCTAGAAGGAATTGAAAGGTTCTTTACTTATCTTGTAAAGTAAGTAGTGTATACGGTGAAGCATCCTAGAAGGAATTGAAAGGAATATGAATTCTTAGGAGGCGAGAAAAAGAGTGGAACTCAGTGAAGCATCCTAGAAGGAATTGAAAGTGCAACCATGCAACTGCAACTATAAAATTTTGCTCACCATGAAGCATCCTAGAAGGAATTGAAAGGCCCTTGGTTCATCGTTAGGTTCTGCACTCGGTTCATCGTTGAAGCATCCTAGAAGGAATTGAAAGTCAGGGTAGCGGGGAAGGACAGGGTTTGAGGATAATGCGAAGCATCCTAGAAGGAATTGAAAGCGTCCACTGCGGTGGTAAAACTCTCATTCCTCTGTGAAGCATCCTAGAAGGAATTGAAAGATTTCAAATACGTCTATTTCTTCGGTGAAGACAGGCGACGTAGAAGCATCCTAGAAGGAATTGAAAGGATTGAAAAGCCACGACTTCGCTGTCTCCGTGTCAACCTTGAAGGATCCTAGAAGGAATTGAAAGATATACTCGAAATTTTGAAGACCCCACACTTCTCTTAGATGAAGCATCCTAGAAGGAATTGAAAGTGAACCTTCATCCTCTTTTCATTTTTGACCTGAAGCGTTTGAAGCATCCTAGAAGGAATTGAAAGCTAAGCTTTTTTGCTAACCAAAAAGGGAGATGTTAGGACGGCGAAGCATCCTAGAAGGAATTGAAAGTAAGCCTCTTTCACTCCTTACAAAGACCGTTAAATTAGGAGAAGCATCCTAGAAGGAATTGAAAGTGACTCTCCTGACTCACTTTTTTCACCTTGTAATAATGAAGCATCCTAGAAGGAATTGAAAGCTTAAAACTTCTGGTATTAAATTAATATCTCCTTCGTGAAGCATCCTAGAAGGAATTGAAAGTGTCCTTCAGAGCCTTATAAGCCTCCGATAAACCCATAAGAAGCATCCTAGAAGGAATTGAAAGGTCCATTTTGATTTGGGTTTGGGTTTCCATTTATTCCACGAAGCATCCTAGAAGGAATTGAAAGCTGAAGGTGTTGGGTACTCTTTGAACAACTCCCTCACGAAGAAGCATCCTAGAAGGAATTGAAAGCACCTATCAGCCTCGGGACTGTGAAGATTACGAGCGATAGAAGCATCCTAGAAGGAATTGAAAGTTGAGATGCCCACGGGGAGCGGAAAGACCTTTGCAATAGAAGCATCCTGGAAGGAATTGAAACTTTTTATCAACAGTGGGAATTATATAGTTATAGTGCAGGGTAGTGTGGGCAGTAAGCTACGAATTTTTCTTTTAGCCAACCACAATATTTCACAAGAGATGAACAACATTAG